>Ga0325404_1000574_pt1 | contig 37129 bp, 16 predicted proteins | sample PopdelMetagenome_18_FD_205664 | JGI IMG/M metagenome (GOLD analysis project Ga0325404, IMG submission 205664) | Populus deltoides microbial communities from Bellville, Georgia, United States - Xylem-Control-R1 | ecosystem: Host-associated > Plants > Phyllosphere > Stem > Wood/Secondary xylem...
GTGGTGCCCGCCCCGGCCCCCCCCCCCCCCCCCCACGTCCCTTCCCTGCACAAGCCTTCATTTTCCTTCTCCCTCTCAAGCCGGTTCCAGCATCTTCTTCTTCCCTCAAACCGGCACCGTTTTCCTCTCCATCGTCTTCTCCTCCAAAAACAGAGACCGGCCACTCCCCTTTGCCCTCTGGTTTCTTCTTCTTCCAGCAGCGACGACCCCTTCCCGTGAAGCAGCACCGTCTTCCTCCAGCAGACCCGGTTGCTCCACCCAACAGCCTCCACAGCGGCTCCCTTCTTCCTCAGCTCCGACTCACACACGGCTGTGCCCACAGACCCGCAGTTGCTCCCTGCGCCCAGGAAACACTTCCTTCTCCTCCTCTCAGCGGCAGTTCGTCTCCATCAACAGCCGCCGGCCACACCTGGAGAAACCCACACCTGTAGCAGCTCCTCCCAGCTCCCTCCTCACTTCTCCTCAGCCAGCGGAGCTTCCCCCCATTTCAACAGATCCTTTTCTCCTTCGGTCTCCTCCACAGCCACCGAACGGCGCCAGCAAGCCACCTCGCCGTCTCCTTCAACCAGCGCCCATAGACCACCAGCTCCATGGTCCAGCGACCGGCCACCTGAAGAAGAAGAAACCGGATCTGCAGTGAAGCAAAACAGACCGTTGCTTGCGTTTTTTTGTGTTTTGCAGGTAGTGGTGTTCCTCACAGCCGGCAGGGAAGGGAAGAGAAGGAGAAAGCAGGGCAGATCCGCCCATTTCCAGGCATCGTCAGTGACCGTGGCGCGTTGCTCCACGCGCCGCCACTCTTGCTGCGATTCCAGAAGTGTTTCTTTGTAATTCCCGGAGTTTTGGGGACAGTTTTGTAAATTTTGGATTATTTGATGGAAATTTTATTTAGTTTTGAATATTATAATTTGTATTGTGGATGTAAAAAAAAAAAAAAAAAATGAAAAAGAGAAAAAAAAGAAAAGAAAAAATATAGAAAAAATGTATGTGTGTGTTTGAATGTTTTTATGGATATATTTTTTAGGATAAAATTGCAAGGAATAAAGAAGGATTTAATATTTTGATTGGATCACGGTGTAGAAGTACAAATTTGTACGGAAGTTGTATTTCTAAAATCCGATTAAAAGATAAAATTTTTAAAACTTCTTTAACACATCACAGCCATGAAGCAGCTTACCTCAGGTAGGGTGTGTTAGGGGTGCTAATACCTTCCCTAACTGCCATTGCCAGGATCTCTGACAAGATCAATACATGTGGGTTTCCTAGTAACTCTCAATTAAATACTAGGTGGCGACTCCCAACAAAATCAATTCCAATAACAGAGAGAAAAACCGCTATTGCCAGGAGCGGACACCGCGCGCGGATTTTGACGTGCGACACAAATAATAAAAGAAAATGATGTTTCATTGTAGTAATTGCAATGTTGTCCATTTTTCTACTATGTTAAAAAATAACTTGAAGTCTCACACGTCTTTATTAACACTTATGATGTCTCAAATCACCTCATTTAAGCATGCATTTAATTTAAAAAATCGAGAATCATTTGTGTTAATAAATACAAAAATAAAATAAAATTGTTAACATGTTTATTCGACTTGCCTCGCTACGGATTGAATAATTTTTTTTCAATTGCAAGAAAATGAATATGTAGATTTTATTAACTTGTTGTTTCACATCAAGTACAAAGTAAAACTATGAATCAAAAAGTTGATATTTACATATAATAAAATAAAATGAATATTGTCCAAGCATGAAATAGGAATAACCTTCCATGTCCAAGGAGTTGGGAGAAGAAATACTACCAATTTAGCAAGAAAAAGTATCCACGAAAGAAAAAAAGGACTCGATATTGGATTCGGGCAACTTAAAAAAGTTTATGTAAAGAGGGGATAATAAAGGAAAACGCGATATGGTTTATATAGATTGTCGTTGTTGTAGTTGTTATGTTTCCTGAAATATATATATATATATATATATATATATATATATATATATATATATATATATATATATATATATGTAATGAAAACAATAAATTTAAAATTTTTTTAGAGTTCCAAGGATCTCGTTAGACAAATTGAAAGTTGTTTTAGAGTTTATGCAAAGATCACCTGAAGATCATATGTTCTTTTTTGGCTTTGAATATTTGCTTCAATTAGGCTAGGTTGTCACAAATCACAACATGTTCAAATGTCTAGCATCTAATGATAATTCACACAAATCACCAACAAGAAATCTCTTAAATCCTTTTAGAAGAGAGATATTTATATACTTTAGAGTGCTAGCATGTTTCTTTTGTATGTAGGTGTTTTTATATTATACTTTTCTCACCTTTTTATAACATTCCTCATAGAAAATAAGAGGCATAACATTCTATTTATAGAAAAACCTATAAACCCTATAAATAATAAAATATTAATTTTTCTCTTAAATAATATCACATATATTAATTTAGGCTAATTTTAGAAATTATTCAATCAAGTCCCTACTTGATTTTTCTAGGTCTAGAATTGTAATTCCATGTATAAATTACATTCTAGTCCTTAATTTTTAAAACTTATTTACAATCAAGTCATACTTGATTAATCATCCAATTTTAATTTTTAACCAATAGTTATGTGTGTGACCTATTAGGTTTTTTAATAAATTAACCCAGATATAAATCAAAATCTTAAATAAAATAAGATTAAATAAATTAATTTATTATTAATTCACTAATTGATTGATATACATTTGAAGATCAGGTACAATATGTAGTAACATATCATGGTCCTTAAAATATTAGAAAAGTTATAAGTGATTTGACTTAACCTTTCAGTGACTAATTTTTCATTATAATTATTATCCCTTCATTAATAAATTTAAACATTATAACATGGAGTGTGTCTACTATGTTAAATCATGTTTGTTTTCAATATCATAGTCATTGATTCTTCTAATAAGATTTGAAATTCTTTTCAAACCTCATTCCACCTTGTGCAAGGGTTTACAATCAATATTATTTGAGAACATATGAATTTTTTTTTAATTCATATAGAGTGATGAATCATCTCTTGATTGCTCAAATAACTTCATATAGTTCATGTTATACACAATATCTACCCATATGTTACCCTTGATTATGACAACATGTAGTAGGATCAAAATACAACACTTTCTATAGAAGATAACTTAGTGATCTCAAGTTTAAGGATTACTTACATAACCATCATTTGAGCTTTTCCATAGACACAGGTGATATCATTATATGAAATTCTCATGTGGGTCAGTTCAGTGTATATGTCATCTAATAAGTACCTACATATTAGTTCTAAGTATCTTTCATACCTCAGTTTATGAGAAAAACTGTTTCTTTTCATAAAATAAATAACATAATATATATCAGTATCAACAACTCTAATTGATGTTCGGTCTTAATAAAACATTGATGAGGAACATTTAGGACTAATGTTTTGAGACAATATGAATCTTATAATTATAACAACTTTATAATTTTCTTTACAAAATATTTTTATCTCAAGAATTTTATCATACTCTAAATTTATTAATCAAATATTAGATTTATTAATAAAAACTGCAGCTACGGTGGATGGCTATGATCTGTAGAAAAAGAAGGGCTGCATATGCACCAAAGAGGTGCCTTAATGTTCCACTGAACATGAGGACACCAATCGTTTTGTCATGATTTGACTTTCTGTGTTGTGTTTTTTATTCTTGGATAACTTTCTGGATTTTTCAACGAATCTAAAGTAATAAAGATGGCATCAATCTTTTCAAGGTTGTCTCAATCTTGACTAGCTAGCGATCGTATGCTTGTTTGTAATTTAATGGTTGTCCCAATTGCATGCTTATTTATTAAACATGTTTTTCTACTAATCATTTGATTAATCAAAACACAGATTGTTTTTAAATTATAATTTATAATATTTTTTTCAATTATAACCACAAAAATTACTATATTACCGAACAAACACTAAATGATTGCATTTTGAGTGTGTTTATTAGACAAAAGTCCATTGCATCGGGTGTTTCATATATATATCCATTTCTTCGAGCAAAAGTTGTTGCTTTTTTGGCCTTTGCCACATGCAATATGGTATTAAATAAGCCACCTTGTAGATTAAATATCTATCGCTGGATAGCTGTCAACATTGAAATGAGTAATCAGTAGGTAGCTAGTGCCTCGTCCCCAAAATTGTAAATGGAAATACCAGCAGGCCACCTTGTGGGGGGTCCTTAAACGACGTGCATATATAGTTTTTTTTTTTCCTGACAGACTTGGCATTCAAAATTCCAATGCATCCAACTCTCCTGTGGTCACCCGTGATGCGTCTCAAAGTCTCTCTTCCTTTAATATATATATATATATATGGAAGGTCAGATTCGAATAGTATCATAAAAGTAATGTATAGTTTACTTTATTAAACATAATTTTAAATTAATTATTGGATCAAACTAAAATAAATTTTAAAAATATTTTTTTATATTAAGGTAAACTTTTAGATGAATCAATGTTTGGTAAGGGTTTGCAATATAGGTTAGAATAGGCTCTATAAATTTTATTTTTTATTTTTTTTTAACTTATGGATTTTCTATTTGATAAAGAAAAATTTATACGAAGATACGACAACTTGTTTTGAAATTTTTTTAATTTTACAAAATCTTTTTTATATGAAGATATGACAACTTGTTTTGAAAATTTTCTAATTTTATAAGAATTTTTAATAAGTTGTAGTATAATTTGTAAAGTTTTATTAATGTTCTAAAATCATTTTTTTACAATAATATTTTATTTATCCTAATTACATAAAAAAAAATTATGATTTATGAGTTTCTTTTTTATTTTTATTAATTACAGCCCAAGTTTTGTTTGCACTTAGTTAATAGTTTATTTTTAGTTAGAATCCAAAACTTGTTTGAATTAGAATTTGAGCTTATTAGTAAAGATTTTGAGTCAATTTTTATAAGTGGATCAATTTAGCCTATAATAATAAATCCCTTAGAGTTAATTTCTCAAAACTATTTAAATATATAAGACTTAATTTTGATAACCATTAATAAATAATATTTTTAACTTTTTCAGTTTTAATGTGTAAGAAAAATTCCTATATTTTTTTATTTTTAAACAAACTAAATCTAAGTTATCTAAGCTTTATTCCCACAGTAATGGCGTTTTAAGAGGAGTTTTTATTGTATCAAATCTATTTTAACACATCACCTAATTCTCTCTCAGACGAATCAAGCAAAAGGGTTGTTTCCATGACAGATTATTCAGGGCAATTTTCAAGGAGTCGGTTTTTATGGAGTCGGTGATTGTTTTCTTTCATAAAAGGATTGATATTCTCCTATAAAAGGCCACTTCCAGACACCAAAAAAAGGGGGGAGAAGGAAGAGGAAAAAAGAAGAGAAAAATTGAAAAGAGTGGTTGGAGTATAGAGAGGTCGGAGTGAAAAAAACAAGAAGAAAAGGCCAAGGTGAAAGCTGGCATTAACAACTATTGCTGGTCTCTTGTGGATTTTGTTGGTGAAACAAATATTTTTCCTTTTCTTCAAGAGTAGTACCATCATCTTTCCAAGTATGTTTCTTTTTTTTGTTCTTAACACCTAAGCTTGCTCCCATGAATTCATTCCACTTATGGGTGTTTTTGTTTGTATAAAAAGAAGAATAACGAGAGAATGGAATTGATTTCTTTTTGAAGAGATGTTTAGAAAAAGTTCCAATTTGATTGATCCTGATGAAACCAGCTTCACTAAAATCAAAATTCTCTGTGTAAAAAGCTTGCATTAAAATTATGAGGACTTTTCCTCAGTAAACCAACCAACACATGGATAATCTCGGGTTCATAAAATCTGGTTGATGATCTAAGCTTGCATCCTGTTTGCTTCAAGTTGCAGTACTTTCTTTGCTCTTCTTTCTTTCCTTCCACGCCTCTGCTTGCCGCGTGAATTTGTGTTTAGGGATTTGGGTCAGTAAAAGATGTTTGAGCTTTAGGTGGATCTGGGTTTGGTATGATAATGGGCTAATGTGGGACTTCTTTTGGACCGTTCAGCTTGGACCTTGGGCCGTGTGTGATGGGCTATGGGCCAGGGAACTGGTCTGTGGGTTAGTGTTTTCAGGTTTCAATGTACACTAGGCTGGGCTTAGGCTTTCCTTGGTAAATGTTGATGAGTTTCTAGCTATGGTTTTGATTATTTGGGCCGGTTGGTTTTGGGCTGCATTCATGGGTTTGATGGGTTAGGGTCTAGCGTACTCACGTTCATATATAAGAAGAAATCATCAAATTACTGTAGTCTTGTGTTGGTGCTGCCTTTGCTTATACCGGTCATATAAACTCAATCCTCCAATTTTTACAAAACTCTAGCCTCAAAAGGCTCCAAGGTCTCACTAATCATCACTTTTTTTTTGTCAAGTGTATGGAATACCAAGCAAGTTGGCAGATCATTCAAGTCAAATGTATTTCCCTTTTTCGATTATTTTTTTTTGATTTTCTCAGATTAATCGGTTATTCGATTTTTTTACTCACTCCTAGTCGCAGTGGCTCTCACTAACAAAATCACATCACGCTTGAAACCATGAAAGCTAAAAACCCATAGGACAAAATATCATGGACATAGAACATATTAGTTATATTTTCTAGCAAATTAAAAAAGATCCATGTGTATGATAAATCAAATTTATATGGCATAAGTCAGCTCTAACCATGACAAATCAAATTTATATAACATATATTAGATGTAAAATTATAATATACAGAGCTATTTTTGCAAGTAGAAGTATCCACAACAAAAATTGAAGGATTCAATATTGGATTTACACAAGTTATGAAAATTAATACAAAAATGCCTATTCGCCAGAGTTATTGAACCGGCCAAGATTAAATGGAGAGTAATCCTTGTTGTTGAACTTGTATTCGATTAAAGAACGATGAGAAATGGAGAAGCAACCATCCTTCTGAGTATGAGCATCAACAACTTCAAACATGAAGTTACTATAATCAATTGCCTCAACATAATATCTTACCTTCTTCAAGTATAAAGTTGGAGGGTTGTCTTCACAAGCACGTTCATATTTTTTTATGGCTATAACTTCTGGGATCGATCGGTGTTTAATCGAAAAGAGTATAAAATATTATAGATACAGTGGTTGTTGTTCTTTCTAGCACTGCAACTATGATGGGTAGATAGGATGCCTAGAAAAAAAAGGGTTGCTTACGCGCCAAATAACTTACATACCTTTCCAAATTTTTAATAAAAATAAAATAAAAGGAAAGGAAACAATGTCATAATAGAACAAACATTAAGCAATTTTAGAAATTCATATTTTAATGTGAGAACGATGCATGACTAGTGTATATTGAGGGCTTTGTAAGCTAGTTAATTGCAAGTTTTTAACAAACATCCATATGATTTCAACTATCATTAAAGTTTAGATAGTTCAGGCACGCAAAATTAACATATTACTTAAATAAACAAACATACAAGAGTATTTGTATCAACGACCAAACTGATATGAAGAATCGATGCTACAAACATTTGACGGATCTCTTAAACTTGTTGGATTAGCCAAATTGATCCTATCATCATTTGATATCTGTTGTGGAACGAGAAAAGGCTTAGGAGGCATTTGTAAAGATTCAATATCTGCTTCAAGCATCTGTACAACTCTGTGCATCGAGGGACGATCAATAGGCTTCAATTGTATGCACCATAATGCCACAATAGCCATCTTTTTTATTGTGTTCTTTTCCTGCTCTATCGCTTGATCTTCAAGTATATCCCTTCCTTCATTAACCTGGTTATAAATCCATGAAGGGAAGTACATCTGGCTTGAATGATCTGCAAATACATTCAGATTTTTTCTTCTCCCAACCATTTCCATCAATAACATCCCAAAACTATAGACATCGGCTTTGTAAGAGACACCTCCGATACTTTTGTAAAATAACTCAGGAGCCATGTATCCCATCGTTCCTCTAGCCATAGTAAGGGACACAACGCTATTATTAGTTGGATACAATTTTGCAAGTCCAAAATCTGAGACTTTTGGAGTGAAATTTTCATCGAGAAGAATGTTGTGAGGCTTGATGTCAAAATGCAAAATCTGCATGTCACAACCTTCATGTAGATATTCAATGCCACGAGCCACCCCAAGAGAAATTTCATATATTTTCTGGTTGCTGAGCGGTATGCTTCCTTGCCTAGAAAAAATATACTTTTCAAGAGATCCATTAGGCATGAACTCATATATAAGAGCACGTTTTGAGCCCTCGACGGTAAAGCCTATGAGCTGCACCACATTGCAATGGTGAATTCTTCCAATGGTGGCAACTTCATTGATAAAGTCTTGCCCATTAGCTTTTTCTTTACGCAAAATTTTTACAGCCGCAAAACGACCACTACGAAGCTTTCCTTTGTACACCGAGCCATAACCTCCTTCACCTAACTTGTCATTGAATCCGTGAGTTATCTTCTTAATCTCTGAGTAAGAGTACCTTATAAGCGTGAGATTATGATCATGACTTTGCAAGAATTCTTCTATGTTACCAAACATTGATAAATGCCTTCTTCGCCATTTATAGACCAATAAGGTTATTAGACATGGAAACCCACAAATGAATAATAATATATGATATATCCCTGCATATAGACATTATAAGAACATTAATCAATTATGGAAACATATTATTTGTTATTAGATTGCCATGTAATTTTTTTTTCTAAATGAAATTATGATTCTTAATTCAAACATGTATCCACGAAAGCATCAAATTTTTTCAAATTTGAAATTCCTATCACCAAATAAAATTTAACTAAGATTTCATTGATTTTAGGGAAAATTCAAAACATTAAAAAATATATATATCAAGTTTTTCTTGACTATATATGTTGTTTTCAAATTTTGTAATGTTATTCATTACCTTATAAAATATCTCTCTTTGTTTGTTAGAACAGTCATTAAAATAGTCCTCAAACTTTAATTCATTTTTTTAATTCCATCCTAATCCTCTAATTTTAAACTCAGACCTCTAATAACAATGAAATAATTGTATATTTCACACCTCTATTTTTGATATTTTGAATATTATATTTTTATTTGTCCAGTCCCTTTACTCTAGATATTTTGTAATATGATCCCTCTATTGTGATTTGATCAATACTTTCACTAAATGTCAACATGTCAACGCATGCCAAGAATATATAATTTTATACTAATGGGTATCTATTGAGATGGGTAGAGTGGATATCCGTACTCGACCTTTCACCATCTTACATGCAATATCTCAAGATCTCAGGTAGAAAAGTTAGAGTTTACGTAATAGCAAAGTTTTTAAAGATCTCTCTCTCCCCGATCCACTATTTTATTAAGTTCTTACCTAGATAATTGAGAAAATTAGTCAGAGCACCTGTAAGGAAAACAAACAAATGATAAAGAGACTAAATAACATCGATATTACTCTTTATTAGGGAATATAGAATAATTATGCATGGTGCATTTGATGTAAAAAGGTATATAATATTTTAAATTATCATTACAAGGTGAAAGTCAGTTTTAGATAATATATGGGGTGTAAAATTTAAATTATGATAGAGAAAATATTTTTTTAAAAATAATTAACAAGGCTATAAGAAAGAGATACGTATAAGATTTTAAAATGAGAGAGAGAGAGAGAGAGAGAGAGAGAGATAAATTTCATATACAATTGTGGAGGGGGTGTTTAAAAATCAAGCCCTTTGGATAATATATGTTAATGTTCCGTGTAATGGTAATAATAACAACAATTAATAATAATAATAATAATAATAAATTATTATTATTATTATTTCAAACAAAATAAATAGATAATAAAATATGATAATCTTTTTTCTATGAAAATTGTTCTTATGATCATGTTTATATTCACAAATTGATCTAAAAAAAATAACTGTGATGTGAAAGAGCTACTTACCTGTTGCAAATTGGATTGGAGAAACGCTTAATCCTACAACTATATATATATAAAAGAAAGAGTTAAATTAATAAAATCCTTTTAAGAGGATAATTATATGCAGCTGATATGAATGAAAGAGCTAATAAGAGCTTAAGACAAACGGCAACGCATTATTTTTCTCTTTTTATCAGCAAACTGTGAGCTGTTAAGATATTTATGTGCGCGTTTGTGTGTGAGAGAGAGAATAACGTACCGCAATACATGCTTAGGTCGGCTTTATCAAGTTTGCAGCGGTTCTCTTTCAGAAAATCACAACAGGCCCGAGACCATTTCAGATCAAACCCATATACAATACTATCGTGGACATCTATATAGGAAATATTGGTCCCATTTTTTGGCTGATCAAAAGAGAAAGACGCGGGATACATCAAATTTACATGGCACAAGTCCGGTATGTCCCCCACGAAAGAACCAGTACTAGAGTCAATGGAATAGTAATAGGAATTAGAATGGGCAATAAAGACATAGGAATAATTGTGGGAACTCGGAGAAGAAATATTAGACGTAGAATTAAAAAGAGTACTCCCATTTTTGCATGAAGAAGCATCCACAATATTGTATGAAGGACTGATCAGTATTGGATTTGGGCAACTCATAAAAACAAAAGTTGATGTATCATATGAAAGATAATAATCCCCGATGTAGGAATCATAATCGTTGGTTAAAGAATGAAAGCAATCATCCTTCTGAACATCAGCATCCACAACTCGAATCGTCAAGTTGCTGTAATTGATTGCCTGAACGTAATATCTTACCGTCTTATTCTTCAAGAATAAAGCTGGGCGGTTGTTTTCACAAGTAAGTTCATATTTTTGGTTGCCGCAGCTATTGGGATCGGTACTTAGTCGAAAAGGGTAGCTAATATTATGGATGTTGCCACAGGAAGAAGGAGCACAGTAAACAGTACTGTTCTTTCTAGCACTGCAACTCTGGTGGCCGGCTAGGACGACTAGAAGAAGAAGGGCTGGATATGCACCGAAAAGGTGCTTTGATATTCCACTCAACATCGAGAGAAAACTTGCAATAATGGTTTTGTTTTGTTACTCTGCCTGCATATATATATATATATGGTGGTCTTGAGAACAATACTCTTTTATATAAGCTGGGTCCATCCTCATTCAATACGAAAGTGATCGATCATGGGTCAAGTCTACGAATTAATTATGGCATGGTTCCTACTGAAGCATTAGGAAATTACATGAGGAGTTCGCACCAAAGAAAAGGGGAAGCCAACTTTGAATTTTATAAAAATGAACAGTACATAATGGTAACATGAAGGTTCCTACCGAAGAAAGTGAAGGCAATTACAAAATCAAGGTAGTGGTCGTCTTGGCCCGTTCAGTCAATTAATATCTGAACAGACTTTGACCTATATAAACTTATAAATTAAACACAGTGAAGAGCATAGTAGGTACTTTAATATTAGCAAAGACATGAATCAGTTTTACTGTTCATATGAAAATTCAACCATTTAATTTTGTTTGTTGTTTTATTTGAACTCTTTTTTCCTTTTAATTTCACGCCAAATTAAATTAAATTAGATTTAAATTATCATGAAAATAAAAACAAATTAAAAGAAAGAGTACTGCAAAGTATAGTAAAACTAGAAAAATAATTACTTGCCTCACACCAAATTCATGATAATTTTTATTTTAATTTAAAAATTTATTTTGTTTATTTTTTAGTTATTAAAGAGAATTTCGTTGTTGGAGCCACTTTTTAGAAATGACACTTGTCGTTATTGATATTTCATTTAGCGATAAAAGTTTGATAGTGGTGGTTGTTTTCTTTAAACATCTTTGAGAAAGGAGATCAGGCTTCGTTTAGAGAATTTTAGTTTCATTAATTTTCAGTTATTTAGATGATTTTGAAATTTTTTTGGTTTAATATATGATTTGGAGAGGTGTTAATTTGTGGAGTTTTTAATTGAAAAATAAATTCATCTTTTTTATTATTTTAATCCTTTTATTATCCAAGAAAAATTATACATGTACTATAATTTTTGTTCTTTTTTTTTGTTGCTATTGTAGTGATGACAAATATATATTTTTTTGGGTTTTTTAGACATTTTTCTTAGATTTTTTCCCTCTTTATACTTGGCATATTTATCACTTTAAACTTGGGCTATTTAATTTATAACCATTGTTTTTTGTTTTTATCTTCATTATTTTGTAATTTTTTTTAGTTTTTTCTTTATACTTTTATTTTTAAAAAACTATTATACAAATAATAAAAAGAAATGATGTTTTACTGTAGTAATTGCAATGTTGTCCCATTTTTATACTATGTTACAAAATAAGATTTAAAACTCTTTTCAAATTTCATTCTACCTTTTGCAAGAATTTACAATCAATATTATTTGTAAACATATGAAACATTATCTCTAAGTCACCTATGGTGATGAATACTCTTTTGATTACTCAAACATCTTCATATAATTCATGTTATACCTAATATCTACCCATCTGTTACTCTCGTACCTTAGTTTATGAGAACAACTGCTTCATTTCATAAAAGAAATAACATAATATGTATTAGTCTCAACAACTCTAATTAATGTCTGATCTTAATATAACATTGATTATGAACATTTAGGAACAATGATTTGATGTAATATGAATTTCATAATTATAACAACTTTATAATTTTCTTTGCAAAATATTTTTATTCCAAAAACTTTATCTTTACTCTAGATTCATTAATTAAATATTTAATAAATATTAAAAATAAATATATTTATATGAAAAAAATTAATATTAGATATACCTAACTGATTAACTATTTAAGAAAGGGGAATCCAGCTATACGTCTCTCAGTTGCTAATTAAGAAAAAAATAACATGGGGAGACATGCGGCCTAAAACATAGAGAAGAAATTAGTGCTTCCTGCTAATTAAGAAGAATATGCTTATTACACTGACCTTTACATTAAATTGTTTTCAAGTCGACACTATTTTAGGGTATAAAATATGCAAATCAAACTTGAACTACTAAAGGGGATTGACAAAATAGCATATTTGAGAAATAATTAGGACTTAATTGATAAAATATATAGATTTGGGATGTAATTCTGAATTGATAAAAATGATGTTTTTTTCTTTAAAAACAATAAAAAAACAAAAAACCTTAAGAGGGAATTGAATCTTCCAAATTTCTGTCAGAAATGGAAGGGCATAAAAAATAAAAAAAGAATAAATCGGCAACGTGGGAAAAAGGAGGAAAGTTTGGAAAATTACAGAAAGACGTAATAACATAAAAAATTATTTTTAATATTAATATATGAAAATTATCCAAAAACATAAAAAAATAAATTTTCATAAAACATTATTCAAGATTATTTAAAACATAGTTCCAAATAACGGCAAAAACTCCAAAGAGTAGCCAGCCAGCAAAATCAAAGGCGTAATAACATCAATTAAAGCCTATCAATACTGATTCAATTGCATGTCAGATCAGAGCTGTGATGTTTCATTGTAATATTTGAAGGAAGATTTAGAGAAGGATGGGGATGCTTTAATATTTTAGTATTTTCATAACTTAATTTTAATCCTTTTATTTTAATTATTATTATTATTATTTTATTTCCTGAAAAATGATAATAAAAAAAAATGATGATGAAAAAAAAAAAACAAATAAAAAAATGATGAAATAAATGAAGAATGAATTAAAATTTGGGTTAAGGACAACATGATTAGAAGTTTTGGGATTTAATTAAACTTTGAATTAGTTTTATTAACCAAATTAAAAGCTTAATTGAAGAATTGATAAGTTTTGGATTTAATTGAACTTGGAATTAGTTTAATTTATGAAATCAGGGGCTTAATTGAAGAAATACTAAACTTTAGAGCTGATTCGGGTTAAAACTGAAAGAAATTGAAGTATAAGGACCATTTTGTAAATGGTGATACAATCCAGGGGTCCAATTAAAGTTTATCCAGGTAGCTTGACTACAAAACTATTAAAACGTCAAGGCCCAAAACGCAAATGGCCATCAACACTGTTCATCTTCTTCGCCCGACCGGAAAAAAACGGATGCCCAACGATGCATCGCCATTAATCCTGCAATAACAGTCACTTTATTACCTGGGTAACGGTGGCATTCTCTGGCTATAAAGCCGGAGAAAGAAAGCAGAACCGAGAGGAGAAAAAAAGCAGAACCGCGGGAAGGAGAAAACAGAGAGGCAGAGCGAGCAGTCCAAGAAAGCTTAAACAGGGGGAAAAAGCGGGCAGAGAAACTAGAACACGAAGGGAGCACAGGAGGACGAAGACGCAAACGGGGAGGAAAAACTGGTGAAAAAACCAGAGGAAAGTGTGACCATTGTCTTAGGCTCTTAGCCATCTCCAGCACCGGAGAGAGAGACAGACAGACGCAAGAAGGAGACTGAGCCAAAGGAACCCAGCCCAGGAATATCCAAAAAGCAGAGGAAACTAAGAAGTAGCAGCGTCGGCTTCCCCTTTCTTCAGCACCAGCCTCAAACCAGAGAACCTATCCAGAAAGATTAGCTAACAAAGAGAACAAAATGGAATTACATTGCAGGACTTTGGTTTCTAAGATCATTTTTCTTCAGAGTTCACAGCTATGACAATAAGCTACCAAAGACAAACATGTTCTTGAAAAATTTGGTAAACGAACTTAAATCATCTGTATATTTACTGTAATGTTCATTGCAGGACTCTGATGACAGATTGGTGAAACTTCATTTTTTTAATCTGTTTGTTGAGCAAGTCCAAGCAAGCACTAGGATAACTTACTGGTGAAAAATATAACCAGTAGCAACAACCTGCAGGAGCAAATAATAAGGAATGACCTGTATCAATAGTTGGACTGTTCATTTCAAAACCTGTCAGAGTAAAGGGGTGCAAAGTGCAATTGAAAACAGAAACATTACAAGCATGAAATCTCAAATGACAAAAAGGCTAAAATTGTCTTCTGAAGCTCAAAACTAATGATTTTATTTTTTCTTGTTTTTTCAAGCCATTGATAATGTTTTTGCCCCCCCTCCCCGCCCCCTGGTTCTTGGCATACTCTGTCTGTATACGCCATTTCTGCTCTAAATTTCTTCATTCAAACACATCCATGTTTTATCTAAATTTCTAATTTCATATTGATCCAAATTTTAGGGTATTTTTTTTTAACCTATTACCCTAGAAATGATCAAAACTGGAATATATCTTAATATTATTAGGGCCTAATCAAAAAACAAATGAGAAAAGATTATAATCCTTGAAATATTGATGACGATCATCAGTAGTAAATGATTTTCTCTTTCCTATATTATTATCTTGAATTTAAATAAATCTAAAAATAAATTTTGCAATGAAGTATTATTGCCATCGTAACTATGAGTAGAAAAAAAATAAAAAAACTATTATGAAGACATATCTTATTGGTTGGGTTTTACAATTTACACTTTCTAATTTATTGAATGATAATTGGGTTTTCTTGCCCCAAATTCATTTTGACGGGATAGAGATTGATGAAGTGGATAATTGGGAATCTACGAAGAAGAAAAACAAGTGCTAGTGGATGATGAGATTAAGGGACTTGTCGGAAAATCAATTGTTCGAACAAATGACTTCCCAAGTCTATGCAGAAAAAAAAAGCAAAGTAGCTTAAACAACAATTTGGAGGAACACCCCGTTCCACAAGCTTGAAGAAAAACAACGACAAATAATAGACTGATGAAAATAATTGTAGGGCCCATGATTGATAACAAGTTCTGCATGTTGCTTGAAATGTCAAAGATAAATTATGATTGTTTGCTTACAGAAATTATACTTCTTTATAATTCACAGAGAATTAATGGGTTTTTAGTTTTATTTTTATTTTTCTCAAATAATATGGAGTTGAAGGGTTTGGTTGAGAAAAAAGGTATATAAATAGGACCAAATGTGGGTTTCCCAATTGCCCATAACGAACAGCAATATGGTCACTGTTAGTGCCGATTAATTAGGGTAGCTGGCAAATGCATGGACACGTGTTAGAAGTTGTTAAGAGACGGTTAGAGTTAGTAGAATAAATCGTGTTAAGGATGCATGCGGGGAAGTATATAATGGTAGGAGGATTACGTAAGAGTCTCTTACGCAAGAAATAACAGAATCATTCTTCTCTCATTTCTCTGTTTTCCTTCTTCTAAGACCACATGATGGATCCACTAGTATTGTAGTGTTGTTTCATGAAAAACTTGGATTTGATAGCCATCTCAGACTCAATAACATTAAATTTGATTGTCAAGCCAGACCTAATAGTATTGATTTTAACAGCCAAGAAGCTATTGGGTGTGGCTGGACAACCGGATTCAAGTTTTCATCCAAAAGCTGTTAGGTCTGGCTGGACAACCGGACCTAACGCTATTGGGTCCTACTGGAAAGCTAAGCCCAAGTTTTCTTTCAAAAGCTGCTGAGTCTGGTTAGGTAACCGGACCCACCACTGTTGGGTCCTGCTAGGCAGCCAGACCCAACGCTGTTAGGTTGAGTCCTGCTCAACAGCATGACCCAAAGCTATTAGGGGGATTGAATTGTCTTTTTTTTATATATATATCTTCATTGTTTTGTAATTTGTTTTAGTTTTTCCTTTTTTTTCTTTATATTTTTTTGCAAAAATTATTATTTTTTATTCTTTACATTTGGAATATTTATCCCTCTTTACTTGACTTATTTATACTATTTATTTTGTTCTTATCTTTATTCTTTTGTAACTTTTCCTCTTTTTTCTTTACACCTTTTTTTGAAAAAATATTATACAAATAATAAAAATAAATGATGTTTCACTGTAGTAATTGCAATGTTGTCTCATTTTTATACTATGTTAAAAAAATAAGATTTGAAACTCTTTCCAGATCTCATTTGACCTTGCGCAAGAATTTAAAATCAATATTATTTGAGAATATATGGAACATCTTCTCTAATTAACCTAGGGTAATAAATTCTCTCTTGATTACTCAAATATCTTCATATAATTCATGTTATACCCAATATATACCTATTTGTTACCCTTGATTAGGACAACATGTAGCATGATCAAAATATAACACTCTATATATAAGATAACTTAATGATCTGAAGTCTAAGAATAACTTACACAACCATCACGTGAGCCTTTTCATAGACACAAGTGATATCACCATATAAAATTTTCATGCGGGTCAGTTCAGTGTATATGTCTATAACAAGTACCTATATATTAATTCTAAATATCCCTCATACCTAAGTTTTTTAGGATAACTACTTCCTTTCATAAAGAAAATAACATAATATGTATTAGTCTCACCAACTATAATTAATGTTCGGTCTTAATAAAACATTGACTAGAAACATTTAGGAACAATGATTTGATGTAATATGAATCTCATAATTGTAACAATTTTGTAATTTTTTTTTGCAAAGCATTTTTATCCCAAGAACTTTATCTTTACTCTAGATTTATTAATCAAATATTTGATGAATATTAAAAATAAATAAGCTTTTATTAATATAAAATATATTTACATAAAAAATTAATATCACATATAACTAAGTAATTAACTACATGGAATATATACAAACATTAATAAGCATGTACGCTAAAAGAATGACGAGTGATGGAGAAGCAGTCATCCTTTTGAACATAACATCCACAGGTCGAATTATTGCATTAGGGAATTACATTAGGAAATTAGGAATTATTGCATTAGGAAATTACATGGAGAGTTCCCACCAAACAAAGGGGAAGCCAGCTATATGGCTCTCAGTTGAAAAGTCATGCTAATTAAGAAAAAATTAACATGGTGAGACTTGCGGCCTCAACCATAGGGAAGAAATTAGTGCTTCTTGCTAATTAAGCTAATTTTTTTTAACCTTTTTCTATTTTAATAATGTAATTAAGAATTATGCATGCATGATTTATAACAATGTTAACTTGAGAAATATTTGACTGAAAAGATTTTTGGCTCCATATATACGTCTGGCAGAATTGCATCCTTGCTATTTGAATTTTATTGTTTTTCTAAACGTTGACGGTCATGATATATTTAGATCAATTTTCCTGTATCCACACTAATTTTTTGTTTTCAATTGATGCGTAAATAATTAAAGATGCGAGGATCACTGTCTACTTAATTACCAAGTCAATAGAAGACGGTAGCTAGGGACTCTTCATTCTGAATTTTCCAAGTCAATAGAAGACAATTATTAGCTGGACACTTCAAGCTACATTCTTAGTTTTATTCAATATTTTCTAAAAGCATGCAAACCAATAGAGACCAACGAAAACCGTACAATTATTTTCGAAGACAGTAAAAAACAAGCCGGCCAATAAGAGAAAAAATGGGGGTCGAGAAGCCGGCCAATAAGAGAAAAAACAAGCCGGCCAAAAAGAGAAAAAATGGGGGTCGAGAAGCCGTACAATTTAAGCTACCAATCTTTCTTGTAAAGTTCCCATCACGCAAATTTCCGGGTCCTGCCAATAAGTAGAAGACAATATCTAGAAAAACGAGCAGCCTAAAACTCCAAAGAGTAGCCAGCCAACGAAATCAAAGGCCTAATAAAAAACTCTCAGGTCAATAGAAGACGGTAGCTAGGGAGTCTTCATTTTAAATTTTCCAAGTCAATACATACATAGGAGAAAACATGGGGGTAGAAAAGTTGGACACTCCAAGGAGCCTAAAACTCCAAGGCCTAAGAACTGATCCAATTGCATGACGTCAGAGTAGTGCTGTGATGTTTCAGTACTGTATTTGCCTTTCGCATTTCTTTGATCTGAACGTCTTTGTTCCTTGAGATTTTATCACTCTTTCCATCTAAAATTTAGTCCCAATCAAACTCATCTTTTTAAGCAACCCGGCTTGTAAGAAATAGAATCAAAAGTAATAAAGTTTTGAAGAGTAATGAAAGCTCGAGATAAAAATAAAAAATAAAAATAATAGAATATGAGGCATGTAATAGAAGAGATGACCTCCATTAAAGAATTTAAAGGAAACTGGCTCAGTGGTTTATGTGTCATTTGGAAGCATGGCTGCACTGGAAGGGGAGCAAATGGAAGAAATTGCTTGGGGCCTAATTAAATAGGAGTGACTGCTGCTTCCTATGGGTAGTCAGAGAATCGCAAGGGAAAAAACTTTTTGGATGAATCTACGTTCTCTGATGAGGAAGGTAAAGTTTAATTGATAATAATGACCAAATAAATTGTCTTAAGAAAAATAAATCTAAGATATATAGTTTATTTGGTGATAAAAGCCCTACATAAATATAAATTTAATAAAGAGTCATCTTAGAATTGAGAGCTAATGCAAGCGAGCTATTTATTTAAATAATTGAACAAATTTAGAGACCACAAAAGTTAATAAAACGAATTTGAAGAACAAAAAAGGTAATTGACGAAATAAAAAGCACAACAATAAAAATAAATAATTAGCATAAATACGAGGATAAATTTAACATTAGCCCGTGCCTAAAAAAATAAATATTCTCTCACTCATTTTATTTTTGCTCCCTCCATTTTTGGAAAAAGCTATTTAGATCCTTGGTTGTAATATTATTTTACAAATAAGTGCTCAAATGGAAGGTTTTTGCTTATATTTCTTTAGGGAAAACATTCAATAATATTGATTTGACATGCTTAATGGGTATTTAGTCGACCGATCACTATCTTATATCGATAGCGAAGATTTTATTCATTAAGATATTTTTTGCTTGCAGATAACCCCAACGAAAAGAGAAAAAAAGGGAATTTTCATTTCGAACTTTCCAAGACGATAAAAGAAAAAAAAAAAACAAGCCGGCCAATAAGAAAAAAAAAATGGGGGTCGAAAATAGGTACAATTCAAGCTATATTTCTTCCCTGTGAAGTAGAAGATAATTTAATTTATTTGTTTCATAATGTATGTCGCACCTGACATCGTGACGACTCTAAAATTTTTCTCGAATTGTGAAAAAAAAACAGATATCTGACATTTGGTTCTTTTAAGAAAAAATTTCTTATTTAAGAAGTCGCCATCTAATATTATGGTCACTAGGAACCCTAACTGGTCATCAGAGATTCTATGGTACGGGACTAGTTGTGGTTAGGGAAGGTATTAGCACCTCTAGCGCACCTTACCTGAGATAAGCTGCATTGCTAATCTTGTCTTAAATTGCTAAAAATTTTGTTTATTTGTGTTATGACAATTCACTGGTAATATTCCTGACTCTGGCGTCAGTGAATATTTAATTACAGATACTTTCAACGCTGGTGTTAGTGAATATTCCATTCCAAGTAATCTAAACTCTGGCGTCGGTAATTACTCAACTACGAATAATTCTAACTCTGGCGTTGGTAAAAATTCGTAGTTAAAAAAAATATTATTTTTTATTATGGCATTAGTGAATAAAATCAATAAAACACATTTATTTTCTTATTTCTAATGCATGCAATTTCTATTTCTATTTTTTTATTTTTTTATTTTTTATTTTTATATATATTTTTTTTATTTTTGGGGCTGGGTCCAGCTCAGCCCATGTGGGCTGGGCTGGGCTGGACCAGCCAGCCCAGCCCGGTCACTGGCCCAAGCCAGTGACCCGGCTGGGCAACATGAAGCACACGTGAACTAAATCACGTGTGCATTAGTAGATCAAGGAATTAAGTGAGAATGTACAGTAGGAAGTGAATTAAAATGAAAAGTGGGGAAAGAGAAGCTTACTTACCTGGCTCTGGAAACACCGAAGGCAGCAACAACAATGGTTCTGGTCACGGTGGCTTTCCTTTGCTTATGTTCTTCCCTTCTGCATGTATCCTCCCTTTTATGCTCACTGTTTTTCTCTCGGTGTCCTGCGTCTTCTGCCTCTTTTTTCGTCCTACGCTCGTGGCCTTTTTCTGTGGCCTCCTCTGTTTCTTTGAGAAGAAACAGGGGAACGAAAGTCTGCTCTGGTTTCTCTTGGTTCCTCTTCCCAGTTTTTCTTCAGTTTCTCTCTGTCTCCTGCGTTCTTTATTTTCTACCGTTAGTGGCTCCTTTGTCTCCCCTATTTTGTTTTCCTGGTTCTGTGATCCCCTGTCTCTGGTTTTTTCGCTTTCTTCTTTCGTGTTCCTCCCCTTTCAGTCCCTTGTTTTTCTTTCCTGCAGTCCCCAGTTTTTCTTTTCTGCAGTCCCCCCTGCGAGGTTGCCTTTACCCAGGTTTTTATAGGGCTGAGAGATCGATCGGCGCTGCAACAGCCGGCAGTAATGGCGTGGGGCGCTCCATTCAATGGAGAAATGTCCCTGCGTTTAATGGCGGAGCCACTGCAGAGGAAGAAAACGAGCGAACAGTCGCCTGCCCAAAACGACTCCGTTTTCCACTTTCAAAGGCTGCTTTCAGTTTGGTTCTTGAAATTCTTGTAATTTTGCAATCAAGCCCCTGGTTAAAATGTAATTGGATCCTTGCATTTCCACGCCATTTTCAAGCTAGTCCTTGGAGTTTAAGTTTTGCAATTTGGACCCCAATTAAACCCCAAGCTTTGATATTTCTTCAATTAAGTCCTTGGTTTCATTAATTAAATTAATTTCAAGCTCAATTAAGTTTTAAAACTTCCAATCATGTTGGTCTTAACCTAAATTTTAATTTATTATTCATTTTTTATTTGTTTTTTGATCATTATTCTTTCATCTTTTTTATTATCATTTTTCAGTAAATAAAATAATAGTAATAATAACAATAAAATAAAAGGGTAAAAAATTAGGTTATGACAATGTGGGGTAAATTAAAAAATATTATTAAAATTAAAATAGTTTGAAAAAAATTTTAAACTATATTAATGAACAATACCTTGAGAAATGAACGGTCTTAGAGGATGCAGCTTAGGAGTGATAATAGTTGTTTTTTTAAATATTTTTTGCTTGAAAATAAATTAAAATAATATTTTTTTAATTTTAAAAAAATTATTTTTAATATTAGCATATTAAAATCATCTGAAAATATAAAAAAAATAATTTATCATAAAACTTTATTCGAAACTGTTTAAAACACAGTTCTAAAGAGTAGCCAGCCAGCAAAATCAAATGCCTAATCACAATCAATTAATTAAAGCCTATCAATACTGATCCAATTGCATGTTAGAGCAGAGCTGTGATGTTTCGTTGTAATATTTGAAGGAAGATTAAGATAAGGATGGGGATGCTTTAATATTTTAGTATTGTAATAATCCAATTTTTAATCTTTTTATTTTAATTATTATTATTATTTTATTTTCTAAAAAATAATAATAAAAATTGATGATGAAAAAAAAAATGAACAATAAATTAAAATTTGGGTTAAGGACATCATGATTAGAAGTTTTGGGATTTAATTAAACTTTGAATTAGTTTTATTAACCAAATTAAAAACTTAATTGAAGAATTGATAAGTTTTGGACTTAATTGAACTTGGAATTAGTTTAATTTATGAACCCAGGGGCTTAATTGAAGAAATACTGAAGTTTGGGGCTGATTCGGGTTAAAACTGCAAGAAATTGAAGTCTAAGGACAATTATGGAAATTGTGATAAAAGCTAGGGGTCCAGTTAAAGTTTATTCAGGGAGCTTGATTACAAAACTTTCAAAACGTCAAGGACCAAAACGCAAATGGCCATCAGCACTGTTCATCTTCTTCGCCCGACCGGAAAAAACCGGATGCCCAACGATGCATCGCCATTAATCCTGCAATAACAGTCACTTTATTACCTGGGTAACGGTGGCATTCTCTGGCTTTAAAAGCCAGAGAAAGAAAGCAGAACCGAGAGGAGAAAAAAAGCAGAACCGAGGGAAGGAGAAAACAGAGAGGCAGAGCGAGCAGTACAAGAAAGCTTAAACAGGGGGAAAAAACGGGGAGAGAACCTAGAACACGAAGGGAGCACAGGAGGACGAAGACGCAAACGGGGAGGAAAAACTGGTGAAAAAACCAGAGGAAAGTGTGACCATTGTCTTAGCCATCTCCAGCACCGGAGAGAGAGACAGACAGACACAAGAAGGAGACTGAGCCAAAGGAAACCAGCCCAGGAATATCCAAAAAGCAGAGGAAACTAAAAAGTAGCAGCGTCGGCTTCCCCTTTCTTCAGCACCAGCCTCAAACCAGAGAACCTACCCAGAAAGATTAGCTAAAAAAGAGAACAAAATGGAATTACATTGCAGGACTTTGGTTTCTTAGATCATTTTTCTTCAGAGTTCACAGCTATGACAATAAGCTACCAAAGACAAACATGTTCTTGAAAAATTTGGGAAACGAACTTAAATCATCTGTAACATTTACAGACTCTGATGACAGATAGGTGAAACTTCATTTTTTTAATCCGTTTGTTGAGCAAGTCCAAGCAAGCACTAAGATAACTTACTGGTGAAAAATATATCCAGTAGAAACAACCTGCTGGAGCAAATAATAACTTACTGGTTCTTGGCATACTCTGTCTGTATACGCCATCTCTGCCCTAAATTTCTTCATTCAGACACATCCATGTTTTATCTAAATTTCTAATTTCATATTGATCCAAATTTTAGGGTATTTTTTTAACCTATTACCCTAGAAATGATCAAAACTGGAATATATCTTAATGTTATTGACTAGTGACAGTGATTGAGGAGCATGTCACTTTCTCATCAAGTATATATTTAAGATCTGTGGAAGATATAATATATCGACAGTCTCTCTGTTATAATATATCTCAAAACATAGAATCTGCACAAGATTTGCAGATGAAATCATGGAAATGGCCAAAGTGACAGCGCTTACAGGGGATTCAAGACCACAACTTACATGTTGAATAAATATCGTGTACAACTAAGAAACAAGATGTTGTAGCACGCTCCAGGACTGAATTAGAATTATAAGTGAGTGAAGTTGCGATGATCTTTTTCTCGGAGCAAGATTTTTGTGGTGATGAAGAAACAAATAATGCTAGGATATCCTACGATCTTAAAGATCATGCTAGGATATAATCCTGAAGATCAAGATATCCTATCTCCTCCTTGTTTTCTCTTTTCTTCTAAATTTTTGTGTGTACCGTTTACATATTTTAGAATAATTTTTTAATTTATTAATTTTTTAGATTTAATTCTTACTTTTTTAATTATTTTTTTATTTTTAATAATATATAAAATTAAAATTCTTTTTTAATTTCACCCCTTTCAATTTTTTTATTTTTCAAATTATGTCCCTATTCTTTTTATTACTATTCGTGGTGTTTATGGTTTTTTTTCTTTTTTAAAATTCCATCCTCATTTTTCCTATCAAATTTAATTATTATTATTTTAATTGTCATTTTTTTTATATTTTAAAAAAAAAATTAAATTAATATTTTTTTTATTTGATTTTATTATTTAACATTGAATTGATTGGAGTTTGAGCTTTTTGGTTATGGTATATAATTTCATGAGTTCTGAATTTTAAAGGTTAATAAAGGTTTAAAAGGTTGACTTAGATTTACTTGTTTTTTTTCATTTTCTTCTTTTAAGTTAATGTTTATTCAATTTTATTTTTTAATATTTATTTAATTAAAAATTAAGTTTTTTTTAGATTTTTTAAAATACACTCGTGTCATCCGAGTATTTTTTTTTACTAATAAAAAAATATTCTGGTTTACAGCGTGGCAAAGGATTTTTAAGACACACTTAGACCTACTGCTTGAGTTTCAAGACTTGCAAACATTTGTTGTTCTGCCAGATTCATATCCTGCTAATGTTAAGAAGACCATGAGTCAGTTTGCTAATCTGGACAAGGTTGATTGGATCCTCATCAACACTTTCTACAAGCTGGAGTGTGAGGTAGGCACTTTTGTACCGCATAATTATATTGGACTTTACAACTATTTGTACTTCTTTTTCGGTTTCTGGGAAAATCTCATTCTTTTTCAATCTCCATCCCAAACCAATTAATTTCATCAATTCCATCCCAAAGCTATCTTAGACAATTTGTCCCTCCATTCAAGAACTGTAATGTGCTCTTTTCTTCTGTGTCTTTTGGCTACCGGAGGAGGCAAATATACGTCGTCTAATTTCTAATAGGTCTGGGATGAAATGAATAAAATTGATTTCATAGGGATGGATTTGAGAATCAAACAATATTTCTTAGAATCATAATGAGGTCTTCTCTACTCTTTTGCTTTCTATATCTATTCGTTTGCCTTGATTTTTAATTTTTTCTAGAAATGTATTCAAACCTATCCACATCGGTCTGCATGGGTATTGTTGAGTTTTATACTTGATTAAAAAAGATGAAATTGAATGGAAAAAAAAGGCAAAACAATGAAAAAAAGATTGTATTGAAAAAAACAGAGTGAGAAGCTTTTTAATTATGGAACTTCATAGGTCGTATGAACAGTGAAGGTAGATAAAAAAAAATCCAAGTTTTGTAGATGCTTAGGCTTAGGGTAATTTCTACCCGGCATTTGAATACAGTGAGACACGGTAGTACATAGGTCATTATATGCCATAAAGTCGCATCTCTAAGCACATGTCAAAAGGAGAAATTATAATTGTTGGCTTCTTTACATATTGGTGGCCAATCCTAATATCAAGATCAAATAATTGTGAATTGTAAATGATTAAAATTTGAAACTCTTAACAGTAAAGGTAACAGAATTATATATGAATATTTAGAGATAAATAATTTGAACTTGTGTTTTTATGTTATGTAAATTAAGGGTCCAAATCTCCACAAATATTTTGTTGTTCCTTCAGGTAGTGGATGCAATGTCAAAAGTTTGTCCATTATTGACAATTGGACCAACAATCCCATCAACATACTTGGACAAGAGTATTGAAGATGAGGATGACTACGGTATTAGTCTCTATGAAATAGACACATCTCTTTCTATCAATTGGCTCAGCACTAAGCCCATTGCATCAGTTGTATATGTGTCTTTTGGTAGCTGTGCTACTCTAAGCAGCAAGCAAATGGAGGAAATTGCGTGGGGCTTAAAGAGGAGCAATTTTCACCTCTTGTGGGTGGTGATGGGTTCTGAGAAAGGGAAGATCCCAGAAGGGTTTGTTGAAGAAGTGGAGAATAAGGGATTGGTAGTGAATTTGAGTCCCCAAGTGAAAGTGCTAGCAAATGAATTATAAACTCGTTGAAGATGCTTGGAAGGTGGGAGTCAGAGCTAAGGTTGATGAGCATGGAATTGTGAAAAGAGAAGAGATTGTCATTTGCATAAAAGAAGTGATGGAGGGAGATAGAGGCAGAGAAATGAAAATGAATTCCAAGAAATGGAAAGAGCTGGCTATCGAGGCTCCGAGTGAAGGTGGAACTTCTGATACTAACATTAATGAACTGGTAGCTATGTTGAGAAGCACCAAATGATTTAAATTATGTCACCTTATGGACAATGCATTTGTATTTTATTTTTTCTAAGAAATTAGAGTTAGAAAATATTAATAATTGAAGCTCGTTAATCCAAATAAAGCAAATTACATAACTGATGAGGTGATTTATCACCCACGATGGAAGATATCTTTTGATTCTAATCTCTTCACAATAATGCACCTGTATTGCCCAATGATTTGCTTGGGCATAGATTTTGAAGACATTTATCAAGTTCCAGTAGAAGAGTCTGATCAGGCAGTCATGTCCTTGCCTTTATTGGAAAATTTGGAGTTCAATGATCTACCATCATTTGTTAGTGATGCAGGTTCATATCCAGCTATACAAGAACTCCTCCTTGGTCAGTTCTCAAATTTTCTTGAAGCAAGATGGCTGATATGGAACAGCTTTAATGAGCTTGAAGTTGAAGTGTGAACTCCTAGTCCTTCATAATATAGTCATGTCTTTTGTTCATTCATGGCATGTTGAATACTGCTTGACATTTTACTATTTCTATACCAGGTAGTGAACTGGATGAGAATCAATAAATGGCCAATCAAACCAATAGGACCAATGATTCCATCAATGTTCTTGGACAAGCGGTTGGGAGATGACAAAGATTATGGCTTAAACCTTTTCAAGCCCAATTCAGATGTTTGCATGAAGTGGCTGGAATCGAAGGAACCAGGGTCAGTTGTGTATGTCTCATTTGGAAGCCTGGCTGCAGTCGGAGAAGAGCAAATGTCAGAGCTGGCCTGGGGTCTTAAACGAAGCAATAGGTGCTTCCTATGGATAGTAAGAGAGTCAGAAGAGAGTAAACTTCCAAGGGACTTTGTAAAGGAGACATCAGACATAGGCCTCATCATAAAATGGTGTCCTCAACTACAAGTTCTGGCTCACAAATCAGTTGGATGCTTCATGACTCATTGTGGGTGGAACTCAACACTCGAGGCATTGAGCTTAGGAGTGCCAATGGTGGCAATGCCACAATGGACTGATCAACCAACCAATGCTAAGTCTATCACTAATGTTTGGCATGTAGGAGTTAGAGTAAATGTAAATGAAAAGGGGATTGTCACCAAAGAAGAGGTAGAAAGGTGCATAAGGAAAGTCCTGGAAAGTGAAAGAAGCAATGCGATAAGAGGCAATTCTGATAAATGGAAGAAATTAGCCCAAACGGCAGTAGATATAGGTGGGAGCTATGATAAGAATATTGAGGAGTTTGTAACTAAGGTTGCGTGCAAGTCCTAAAGGTATCATAGAGTGAGGCCCTTGCTGCCTTGATCTGCTACTATAAGATGTTAAAGGCATATCAATACATTCATTTCTACATTTTATGAGCTTTTCATTCTGTTCTTGTAAAATATTTTGTAGACATCAATGCATCTTCATGGGGTGATTGTGAATCCACAGATGGGCCAGTAAAAGATGTTATTGACATCATTACATTTGATCAGAATACCTCATGAATCAACATTACTGCTTATTGGTGCTTGAATGTAGCACTTTTCCCTGCAAACAAAACCTTGAATATCATTAGTCTAGTGTTCATGTACTAGCTGTTGAGACATCTGTATTGAAGTCATTTGGACACAAGATGAACATGAAGAGGATAAAACATGCTGCTTCTTCAGCCACACAATATACTTACTGGTGGCGACCCACAAGTAATCACCATTATGGCGATAGGAAATGATTTTATGGAATAAGGGCCCTCTCATGCTCGAGACCACTTAATTTATGAAGAATGGACTTCTTTTTCATTTTTTAAACAAAGGTTTTTTTGTGTGGACGTACTCTGATAGATAATCATGAAATTAAGACATTACTCTACCTTTATTTATAATGTTGTTAATTGGTTGCTATGGTTTTCACTACAGTGATGCCTCGATAGGTTATGTCTCGCATTAAATCTTGATAATGTTAGATATTTCTTGGTCATGAAAGTTGATTTCAGATATTGTATCAATCAAACTATATAAAAAAGAATAAGAAGATGTTTAGTTTTACTTGAGAGCAAATCAAACTAAATCATTCATAAATATATAGGTACTAAGATTAATGATATAAGTTTACAAAATTCATGTTTTAATGTTGGCATGTGATGCTCTGGCTCTTACTTGGATTCAATAAATGGATTCAATAAAAGCATAAAGAGCTTGATTGATATAATAAATACATCTCGGATGCTTAATTAATCCATTATCAAAATCTATGAACAAACAATTACATATTTATTAACGACCAAACTGATATGAGGAATTTATACAATAACTTGACGGATCTGATTGATTGGCCATGTCATCATGTTTTGGCATTTGTTGCGAGGTGGTGAGAAAAGGTTTAGGAGACATTTCCAGAGATTCAACATCAGCTTCGAGCATTTTAACAACTTCATGCATTGAGGGACGATCCTCGGGTTTTAATTGTATACACCACGATGCCACTATAATCATCTTCTTTGTTATATTCTTTTCTTGCTCTGTGGTGTCTCCTAGTACTTCTAGGTCATTTCCTTCATAAACCTGCTCATAAACCCACGAAGGAAAGTAGATTTGGCTTGCATCCTCTACCAATTCACTCAAGTTCTTCTTTCTTCCTATCATGTCCATTAACAACATTCCAAAACTATAAACATCTGCTTTGTAAGACATGCCTCCGATATTTTTGTAGAACAATTCAGGAGCTATGTATCCCATTGTTCCTCTAGCCGTAGTGAGGGCCACAATGCTATTATTTGTTGGGTATAATTTTGTTAAATCAAAATCTGAAATCTTTGGAACAAACTTCTCGTCGAGAAGAATATTGTGAGGCTTTATATCAAAATGCAAGATTTGCATATCACAACCTTGATGTAGATAATCAATGCCACGAGCAATCCCAAGAGAAATGTCAAACATTTTCTCTTTACTTAATGTAACGCTATCTCGTTTAGGAAAAATATACTTATCAAGAGAACCATTAGGCATGAACTCATATATAAGACCACGCTTTGATCCCTCGGCGGTAAAGCCTATAAGCTGCACCACATTGACATGGTAAATTCTTCCGATGGTGTCAACTTCATTGGTAAAGTCTTGTCCATTAGCTTTCGAATTGCTCAAGATTTTTACTGCTGCAAAACGACCACTATGAAGCTTTCCTTTATAAACTGAGCCAAAGCCCCCCTCACCCAACTTCTCCTTGAAGTCATTTGTTATCCTCTTAATCTCGGAGTAAGAATACCTTACAGGCATGAGATTGTCATTACTCTGCAAGAACTCTTCAATGATGTCATACATTGATAAGTGCCTTCTTCGCCATGTGTAGATTAAATAGGTCACGAGGCATGAAAGCCCAAAAAGAAATAATATTACACGAAATATCACTATGTTGAGAAACAACAAGAACAGTCAATGACAGAATGAAATATTGCTAATTTGATAGATCCTTACTAGTTTATAAATGAAACGTGATAAATCCTTACTAGTTTACTATGTATCGATGGAAGCATCAACTTTTTTTCAAATCTTAAATCCGTACTAGTTTTCAACTAGTTTTCAACTTTTTTTCAACTTTTATAAATGCACCAAAAGGTAAAAACTTCTTACGAAAATGCAAGAAAAAAAAGATGGTGCACAGAGCATCTTAGTGACTTTTGATTTTATCCATCTTAGCTTTGGATTTTTTTAAGTCATTAAAGTTGCTAATATTTATATCTATTGTAAAATTAAAGAATTAGACTCAATTAGAAAAACTAAAAAGTTGAAGGGCTTCTTTCCGTGAAACCAAAGTCAACTTTCTTGCGCTTTCCATTTTTCTTTTAATCTAATGTTTTAATCTTACAATGCACCCATTTCATGTTCCACAACGAATCCAAAGAAGCATAGGAAAGTACTTACCAGTGAAAATAAGTAGTGCAATGAGCAAAACTATGATTATGCTGAGAAAATCTGAAGATATGGTCTTGGTCCCAACATACATATAGTATTCTGCCAAATGAAGACAGTGCAAAAAAAATAATTAAAAAGATTTGTACCAAAAGAGCATATTAATGTTTTTTAGATGAACTCGATAATCTCAATATTTACATATAGTTATTGTAATTTACCTTTGTAAATTCGGAATCCCAAATGCGATTGTCCTACAAGATTTATAGAAAAGGAGAAAAATCAATATGGGAAATCTTATAGGAGATTGTCCTACAAGTGGCAATCATGTACAAGAAAGAAGAAAGAAAAAAAGTAATTAATCATAACTTATTTCCTATATAATGCTTTTAAATGCTTTTTCTGCGCATATTGTCTATCATTAATGAAACAATTCCAGATTACAAAAAAAAAAAAAAGAACTCTAAATTAACTCACCCCCTCTTCTTGAATAGAATATCCATGTCCCGCTTGGAAAATACTTGGTTATCGGCCCAAAGACTTCATTGCGAAGAAAAGAGAAGGTCATGTCAGTGTCCAGCCTTTGAAGAACCAATTCATGTAATTAAAAATGAGTAAAGAAAAAGGCAGGTTCTTACTGAGATAACTGAGTATACGATTAGTCAGAAAGTCTGCAAGAAAAAACAAATAATTGTTAAAGAAACTAGTGATCTCAATAATTGGTAATATTTATTGGCAGACAAAGACAAGCTGTGTCACCTATTGCCACTCTGATAGGAGCACCATTGAGGCCTGCGTTCATATAAAAGAAGAAATCATCAAATTACTTGAGTTTTGAAGGTTTGCGTTGTCATTGAATACCTAATTGATTGAAATAAAGAACCGTAAGATCAGATAGGCCAACATGGAGAAAGTAACAAATATAAAGGACTGCCAAGGAAAGCAACAGTCAAGCAAATGAAAAAAAAAGCTGAAACAAACAATGGAAAAGGCAAAACCACAGGATAAGAACAAATCTCTGGCCCAGCTGAAATGAAAAACTAAATTGATAACCAAAACAGTACCACACTCCAGCAGCCAGGAAGGAAATGAAGATTCGAAGTTGTGTTTAATTGAGATATGAAGGAAATATGTATATAGCAAGAGCTTGAAGACACAAACATTAACACTTTAAGTAGAATCAGTTTTCTTTCTTTTCGTTTTTTTCCCCTTTTTTTGTCGTTACAATATACTGTTAAGATTGATTATACTACCTCTAGTAGTTTGAAAAAAAAAAAAAATAGTTCAAAGCCACCAAGAGCTAACAACAAGAAGAAAATATGTATGATCAATGGGAAGATATCTAGGCCAATTAACTTATAATAAACCCAGAACAAGATAAAGCTTTAAGCAATGTCACAACAACAAGAGAATGGTCATGGATTTGCATAAAACACCTTCTTTTATCAAGAATAAAATAGAGAGATTTGTGCTGTTATGAAATCTATATTCAAATTAAGGTAATCTGAGAGAGACATAGAGAGAAGAAAACGCACCGTATGAATCACAATATGTACTATCATAGTTGCAGTACTGGATCTCATTGACAGAATCACAACAAGCTGAGTACCATGAAAGCTCAAATCCATATAACAAAATATCATGGACATCTCTATAGGAAATATTGGTCATGTTTTCTGGCATAACAGATCCAGGGGCAGAATAGATCAAATTTATACGGCATAAGTCCGGTACCTTCAGCAAGTCGGCAGCAACCATGACATAGGAGTAACCTTCCGCATTGCGGGAGCTGAACGTAGAATTATAGGCAGTAGAATTTCCATTTTTGCAAGAAGAAGCATCCACTATATAGTCTGGAGGACTCAGTACAGGATTTTCGCAAGTTATAAAAGTTAATCTAAAGGTCATAAAGTCGGTGCGAAGGTTATCGAACCCAAAGTTATATGGAAGATAGTTCCTGTAGCTTATGTAATTATCATATGCGATAAGAGATCGATGAGGGATGGAGAAGCAATCATCCTTCTGAACAGCAGCTTCCACAAGTCGAACCGTGAAGTTACTGTATTCGATCGCCTGAACATAATATTTTGACCGTCTTCAAGTAGAAAGTTGGACGATTGTTTTCACAAACAAGTTCATAACTTTTGTGGCCGCAGCTTTTGGGATCGGTGTTTAATCGAAAAGGGTAGCTGATATTATGGATGTTTCCACAGGAAGAGGGAGAGCAGTAATTGCTGTTCTTTCTAGCGCTGCAGCTATGGTGGATGGCTATGATCTGTAGAGAAAGAAGGGCTGCATATGCACCAAAGAGGTGCCTTAATGTTCCACTGAACATCAGGACACCAATCGTTTTGTTACACTTTGGACATGAGTTTTATAGCATATGTTTTAGTAAATTACATGAAGAGCTCCTACCAAATTAAGAAGGGGTGGGCAGCTGCTTTATGGCTTCCAGTTAGGAAAGTCAAGCTAGTCGACATGATTGAGCTTCTAATTGTTTTGGCATGATTTGACTTTACACGAATCTAAAGTAATGAAGATGGCATCTAGATCTGAATTATTGCCGGTTCATTTAAATTACTTTTTGCCATCAAATTTGAACATTGAATTGCAGTCCACAGGGCTTGGCTTTTGGATATAGTTAGAAAATCACTGCTCGCGGAAAGCCAAGAGACACACGGTCTGTTGTTCAGAATTAGTAACCTGCCGCCCATGTGGAAGGTGGCAATCTACAGCTAAGAAAATAATGAACTTATCTCTAATTTAAAGTATGAAAACAGAAGAGATTGCTTTTTCGCATGCTTGTTTGTAATTTAATGGTTTCACACTACCCAATCGCATGCTTATTTATCATACATGTTTTTCTACTAAAATCATTTGATTAATCAAAGCACAGGATAGTTTTTAAATTATAATTTATTTATTTTTTTAGTTACAACCACAGAAATTAATTACTGTATCACCGAACAAACACTAAATGATGGCATTTGGAGCGTGCTTATTAGACAAAAATCCTAAATGGGAGAAAATAAAATTGAACGCAGCACTTTGCATCGGGTGTTTCATATATATCTATTTTTTTAAATAATTGGTTTTCTGATCAACTTACACGCTTATCTCTAAAATTCTAGAATTAATAATTATATAAATTTACAGTAATTCTAAAATTTATAAAATTTAAATTAATAATTTTTAAAAAATAAATTCAGACTCGGATTATTGAAGCTACAACTTTTAGAATTATATATAATATATCCATTTCTACGAGCAAAAGTCGTCTTTGCTTTTTTGGCCTTTGCCACATGCAATATGGTATAAAATAAGCCACTTGTAGATTGAATATCTATAGTTGGATAGTTGTCAACATTGAAATGAGTAATCCGTAGGTAGCAAAATTGTATGGAATTATATATAGTTGTGTTTATTCTGACAGACTTGGCATTCTGACAGAAATTTTTTTACACAGATAAAGACTTATAATTTATAAATTTTATTTTTATTTTTGTTAGCTATACCTGCAAAGCTTTAAAAAAATAGAAAGAGAAAATCTGAAAAGAGGGAGGAGTATAGAGGGGTTAGAGTTGAAAGAAAAAAAAAAAGCCAAGGTGAAAGTTGACATTAGAACATATACTAAGAGACCGTTTGGTATTGTGTTTGTAATTGCGTTTCATCAAATTTTAAATTTTTTTTTTGCTAAAATTAAGTGCGGTTTGTACTTTTTGGATCGTTTTGATGTGCTGATGTCAAAAATAATTTTTAAAAAATGAAAAAACATCATTGGCATGTATTTCGGCATGAAAAGCTATTTGAAAAGCAACCGCTACCACACTGCCAAAAACACTCTAAAACCGCTCAGAGTTTCACTATGCAGTCTATAGTGAAACGCTGAGCTTTTTTTGTGTTTTTTTCTTTTAAATAATTTTTTTGTTTAATTTAGTTTGTTAATGTTAATTTTTTTATTTAGTTATCAGACTTTCATGACACGGATCCTAGGCTTGACGGGTTAACCTAATTTGACGAGTTAACCTGGAATTTTTTTTTCTTTTTTTCTTTTTCATTAATTTTTTTCATTTAATTTAGTTTATTAATGTTAAATTTTTTTATTTAATTATCAAACTTTCATGACATATATCTCGGGCTTGACGGGTTAACCCATCAATATTTTTTTTTCTATTTAGTTATTAGACTTTCATGACGCGAATCCCAAGTTTGACGGGTTAACCTGGTTTGAAAGATTAACCCAGTTAATTTAATTTTTTTTTCTTCATTAGTTTTTTTTTCTTCCTATTGGGTTTTTTCTTTTTTTTTTTCTTTTTAATTAATCTATTTAATTATCATACTTTTATGACACGACCTTGCAGCCAGACGCACATCCAAGGATCTTGGGTCCGGTGTTGCAACCAGACTCAATTAAACTTGAGTCATGTAAGTTTAATATTATTAATAATATTATAAATATTACTCTTAGATCAAGCGTTGCAGCTAGATCAAAGACTCTTGAACATATCTTTGCAAAAAGACCTAACACTCTTAGATCTTAGTCTTTTTTTATATTTTTTATCCAAGAAAAAAAAATTATCCCATTGTGTATGCCTTTGTTTTTTTTCTTTCTCTATTTTCCTTTTTAAGCCTTTTAATGTGAACTACACAGTGCAGTTCACAGTGAAAAAGTTGATGCCTTTAGTTTCTTTTTTTTTTATCTTTTTTGTCTTTTTTAATTATCTTTTTAATTTAGTTTCTTAATATTAAATTTTTCTGTTTAATTATCAGACTTTCATGACATGGGTCCCAGGTTTAACGGGTTAACCGAGTTAATTCAGATTTTTTTTCTTTTTTTTCATTAATTTGTTTCTTCCTGTAGGTTTTTTTCTCTTTGCTTTTTCCTTTTTAATTAATCTTTTTTTTTTAATTTATTTCATTAATATTAAATCTTTTTTCTATTTATGCCTTGTTTGTTTCCAGGAAAATGAATTAATTCCTAGAAACTATTTTCCCCACTTTCCCATGTTTGGTGAACATAAAAAAAATTGGTCAAAGGAAACTCAATTCTGGTCAAAGAAAAACAAAAGGCTTTATGCCAGGAAAGTGTTTTCCTTTCTTTATTCTAAGGAAAACACTTTCATTTCTCTTTAACAAAACATGCACTCTCCTAAAATACAAATCCTTAAACTATTTTTCTCTCGCAAATAATTTACCCAGATCAATTGGAAGCATCTCTCACAGCTTTCTTCCAGGTAATTTTTTTTTCCTCAAATGTCTATTTATTATCTTATATGTTTTTCATCTTTTTTTATTTTTATGTTGTTATAATGGCATGTCTTGTGATATATTTGCTGTGTTTTTTTCCTTGTTTATCTTGTTAATTTTACTGCAACCCATGCTCTCATGCTCTGTGTAAATCCAAACCCGTGGGAAGGCAACCCATACAACAAACCCAAACCCCTGGGAAAAATCAACCACAACAAACCTAGAATTTTTGCCAGAAACCAAACAGAGCCCATACACAGAAAACCAAACCATTCCTTCGTTTCGCCACTGTTACTAGCACAACAAACGCAAAAAAAAAACCCATTATTTCGTTAAGCCAAAGGTGCCCTTCAGCCCCGTTTCCTTCCCTGCAGATCCACCTCTTCGCCAGGCAACCCATACACAGAAAACCAAAACCCCTGCATTTTTAACAGAAACCAAACACAGCAACCCATACCCAGCAAACCCAAACCCATTTTTCCCATTCTATGCTTTTTTCACAGAATCGGGTTTACTGTGTTTTTTTCACAGAAACCAAACAAAACATTTTGTTTGGTTTCTGTGAAAAAAACACAGCAAACCCATGCTCTGTTTCACCTTTTGTTTAATCGAACACATATGCTTTAAATTCCCCTCCATCTCTTCATCTTCATCTCCTTTTCTTCAATTGCTTCTCTTACAGTAGAACCCGACCCACCCAATGTGATTTTCCTTCTCTGTTGATGAGTTGATGATATGTGTTTCCTGTGCTTTGTGCGTTTCCTGTGCTTTCTAGGCGTGATGTGTGTGTGTGTGTGTTGATGATGATGCACAGTGATGTGTGCGTTGATGATGCTGATGATGAAATGGGAATTGGTTTGGCTAAATCTTGACTGTGAAATATTATACCCGTTGTTGTTAGGTAGAAATATTAGACAGTGGTTAAGCTGGGTGGAGATAGGGGTTCCAAGCTTGATAAGTGAAGAGTATATGGTTAGGACAGTAATCAACGGTTGATGATGCTGCACAGTAGTGAAATGGGAATTGGTTTAGGTAGAAATATTTTAGACAGTGAAATATTATGTTCGTTGATGTTGGGTAGAAATATTACACAGTTATAAAAAACTGATTTGGCTTGGATAGAAAACTTGAGGCTATTAAATATTTATATACAATATTTATTAATAAATTATTATATTATTTGTTTTGGGATACAGAATTCATTATATAATTATTTCTTTTAAGGTATTGTTTGTGTTGGGAATCAGCTTCTTTGAACATAATTTATTATATTGATTATGTAAGTATTTTATATGCTTTTTTAATGTTTATTTCCCTAAATTTTTAGGTTTTGTTAGCAGAAAACTTCACTTTTTTGTTATGGATAGTAAGATTATTCATGCAGCATGTATGGGAGCAGCTGTAACTGTGATAGCGACAGGGGTAGCTATTATTGAACAAAGAAAGAAATAGAAATTATATATCAAGAGAACCACGTATAAATGAAATTGCTCAACGAGAATTCTATATGGATAGCATTTTGAATTGAGGTGATAAACATTGTGTTGAACAAATTCGTATGAAACCAGTTGTCTTATATAAATTATGTGATGTTCTTACAAGTCATGACTTATTAAGATCAACTCAAAATGTGTCTATTAGGGAGCAAGCAATTGTGTTCTTACAAATTGTAGGCCAAAACCAAAGATTTTGTTTTATTAGTGGTATATACTATAGGTCTGTTGAAACTATCCATCGTTACTTTAGAATTGTTTTAAAAGCAGTTCTTAAGTTATAC
>Ga0325404_1000577_pt1 | contig 37080 bp, 29 predicted proteins | sample PopdelMetagenome_18_FD_205664 | JGI IMG/M metagenome (GOLD analysis project Ga0325404, IMG submission 205664) | Populus deltoides microbial communities from Bellville, Georgia, United States - Xylem-Control-R1 | ecosystem: Host-associated > Plants > Phyllosphere > Stem > Wood/Secondary xylem...
GAGTGAGAAATAAGGAGATCCCAATCTCCATTAATTTGAATTTAATGAAGGTGCATTAACTAGGCTTAAACTGTGTGAAAATTAATCTTATTGATCCTTGAATTATATTTCAAAGACCTTTCCATTTTAGACAGTTCTGATGTCGTATCAGACAAAGAATTGCTTAATCCAGTTCGGTGCTGCATGATTTATTGTAGTCGGTGGAATTTTTACACAGTCAAATTCAGAATTAACTGGTGCAGATGATAAATGCTCCATGCTCAGTTAATTCAAGTAGAGAAGGGTAGTGAGCATGCAGCGTTCAAGTATGGTTGCCAGAGTTGACTAGCTACATAACCTAACCGTGTTTTTTTTAAATTTTAAAATTTTTTATTTAAAACTTATTTTTTAAAATTTTTTTGAGTCGTTTTAATATGTTAATGTTAAAAATAATTTAAAGAAAACAATTTTAATATAAATTGCAATTCAGAATGTTTTTTATTAATCTCCGTTCAGAATCACGGGTTTAAAAAAAACACCGACCTGAATCATCATGTTTTTAATATAAACCACGTTTAAAATCACCGGCGATAATTACATAATTGTAACTTGTCTCGGTAGCAAGTCGAGCAGGCATGCAGCATCATTATCCTGGAAAAGGTCCTCTCTTGTAAGCGGTGACCCACTCTAGGCAACTGAAGATTGCATCGAATTTTTGCTACAGAGTGCCGTGGATCTTGAAAGGGCTGCCCAAGCTTTTTGACGTCTAGAAATTTGCTGCCAATAGAGAGAAAATAGCCCACTGATGAACATGCAACTGCACAGCTGAAAGGATTCATTTTCTACGAATCTGCACTTGCTCTTCTCATCAGGAGCAGGATGGCTTGATTTAGTAAGAAAAATAAATAAAAAATGACAATAATTAGCACCCGAAAGACACGTTATGAGCAATATATATTGTTAGCAGAGGAGTCTTGGAAAGAAGCAGCGCTCAAACACTAAGCTGACTAGCTGAGCATACCAGACACGGCGTTTCGCTCTGAGCGTGCTAGTGAGATTTATAAACAACAGAAGGCCTATAACAATTACTGTCTTTTCCTGTGTGCATGAATAATACCGTGTTTGTCTTTACTTTTGTTTATGTGTTTGTTATAAATATAACTCATTATATTAAAACAAATAAGAATAAAAATAATAAATTTATATTTTACTATTATTTTTTTTTTTAGTGACGGGCTCATCACTAAAAATAACACAACAGAAAAATTAAACATACATAAAATGTTATATGGTATTTGAAAATATAGTAACGTTTGTTTTTAAAAAAAATTTTATGTGAAATATATTAAAATAATATATTTTTTATTTTTTTTAAATCATTTTTTACATCAACACATCAAAATAATTTGAAAATATTAAAAAAATAGATCTAATAAAAAAATAACAAACACCATATTCCAATTATATTCCCAAACACACTAATAAAAAAATAAAATAAATCTATGTTTGCGATTTCCTTGGTAGTAAAAAATAATTTTCCATCACTAATTTATCACTAATTTCACGCTTTCATTTTTTAATAGACATTGAAAAAGAAAAAACATTTGTTAAAGATAAATAAATATCTTATATTAATAAAATAGAATATGTCTACATTGTTTTCATCAAAAATAATTTATTATAATCATTTTTTAATTGGGACCAGAAAACAAAATCACATGTTAAATTAATTTTATATGTTCAACATGCCCTTTATTAAATACTTCAAAATAGAAAATGCCATTTTTAAAAAAAATGTTGATGCGGACTAAAACCGTAAAGAAATAGAGAAAAACTTGATATTTCTTGAAAAGTATTTGAATAATAATCTGATCTTCAATGAAAAAATAAATTTATTTTAGGATATTTTAAAAATAAAAAATATTATATTTGAAAACATATTTTCTTTGCACCTTATCTTAAAAATAAATTTATTTTTATATCTATATTTTTTTAATCAAACATGTTTTTTTTTTTTATTATCTCACCAAATGCTACCTTATAGACTACTGTGGACACAAACTTTTTTTTTCTTTACAAATGTTGCACACAGTCAAGTGGAGAGAGCAAATGTGAGAAAAGAGATGAAAGAAAAGGAATGAAAGGAGAAGAAAAACAAAAAATTTGGCAACCAACCCTCAACTCACCAATGAAACACATCAATTGAATATGATGGGCTACCTCATGTTTGTTGTGTTTTGTTTTTCAATTTGATTCATAATTAGCCAGTTTTTTTTTATTATTCCTAATTTTTTTTTATAAATTTTTATTTTATTAATCGTAGAGAATGAGACATCAATAAATAAGATGAATCGTCGTATCAGGCTTGACCATGTCATGACCCAAACTAGAAATCTTGCATGTTAACCTAGGCCGAGATGGCATCGTTTCTTCATTTCATTTTCTAAACTTTTTTTTTTATCCTCTTAGCGTTTCATTGCTTCACAGTTGAGCTTGATCGAGTTAGATAATGATTAAAAGAATAGCATACTGGATTGTTTTACAATCCAAATTATATTTTAAACAAAGCGAGCAGGTCATTTTTGATCTTTCTTGTAACACAGGTCATATCAAACTAACTTCAACATGGTCGAGGTTGGAACATGACCATGCAAGGGACCATGACATGGTGCGAAGTTTGATAAATAAAATACGTGCTAACAAGTTTGTTTTTGTTCAAATTTTATTTTTTCTTTTCAAAAAAATAATTGACACATGATTAAACAAAGATATTAAATAACATGACATATCATAATTTTTTTTATTCTTTGTTTATTGATAACAATTCCTTTTTATTCTTGTTTATTAACATTTGATTTGTTTTGTTAACCACTAACCAAGTTTTGAATATGCATTTGAGATTTTCCATCACAACAAAAAATTGAATAACTTCCTCGTGTTTTTTTTAATGCTTTAGTTAATTTGATATGCCCATAACATAGTGCTAATACTATAATTAATATAAATTAAATCATAATCCCAATTTACATATGTTGAGCAAACTTTTGGACAGTTCCAAAGGTTAGGGGCTAGTTTATGAATAACATAGTGTATATTTAAGAGTTTGATGAGGCGAGTTTATGTTTTTTTTATTGGTTTCCATTAAAGAAACAAAAAAACATGTATTTATAATTTTCAGTGAAGTGTGAATTGTGATTAAGGTTATGTTTGTCTCTTGAAATTCACTTTTCAAGAAATTATTTTTAAAATTTTTTTATGTTTATTTGCTACTAAAAAAGTTAGTTAACGGAGTTCATTTTCCGAAAAACATGTATTTATAAAAATAACTTGTACTTCCATAAAAATCCAAATTCTCCTCATCTCATCTCAATCCTACACACATTTAGGTAGAGTTTATTTTTGCAGTGTCACCGTAATTTTAAAAAAATTAAAAAATATATTTTTTATTAAATTAACTTTTTGATGTTTTTGGATCGATTCAATATGTTGATATCAAAAATATTTTTTAATAAAAAATATTTTAAAAAATAATCATTATCACAATACCAAACATTATCAAAATATAATGTGGGGGATTATGTTGTTAGTCCTATTTTATATATATTAGCTTATTTGGGAGTGTGGTTGTGGTTGCTTTTCAAAGTGCTTTTCACTCAGAAATATATCAAAATAATATTTTTGATATCAGCGCATTAAAATGATCTAAAAACACATAAAAAATATTAATTTAAAATAAATAATTTTTTTTAATTATTTTTAAAATAAAAAACAAACATGAATAATAATTTCGGAGAAGCTAAGCTAGACTTTGTCAACAGACGAGAAACTCCCTCTAATGACTTCGTCGACAGACGAGAAACTCCCACTAATTAATTAAACATAGTGCCTGCATGTTGGACTTCTTGTGCACGCCATCTAGAATTTTGTTAACTTTGTCGAAGAATATATATTTTCAAGGTACAAGGTTTTGAATGCCTAACTTTCTTATATTAATTTGCAAAAATATTTTTAAAAGTATATATTACTACATTAATAAATGTAAATGGATTGTTCATAGAAACAAAATAAAAAGGCAGCACGGTCCAAAATAATATGTCTTGAATTGCTATATTATATAGTCAATCAATTAATATTTACAAATAAGATAAAAATAATAGAAATTAGTTAGAGTGTATTTTTTATCCTTTTCTTCTTTAATACCTTGACAAACAAACTCGTATTATTTATAGATATTAATTAATTTATTTTTGATATCACCGCATCATCAATGAAGAAACTTTATAGGACATTGTCTTGCTCAGACAGACGATGAAGGAAAGAGTGAGGAAGTAGGTAGACCACTGTAACTAACTCTGTTTCCCGCCGATGAGGCCTTTCTATATATAGCCTTTCCCGCCGCCCAATGGTCATGTATCCCACTCCACACTCCATTTAACGCCTTCTTTCTTTTTGGGTAAAAAGAAAAGACCTCTCACTTTCTTCTTCATCTCATCGCATCATCTCTATTCCAAAATCAATGGAGCTTCGTTCTCGTAGAAGGCTCTCCGGACTCTCAATCAACGGTTGTTTTCTTAATCTTTTTTTCATCTGCTCTTAATTTCTGTATATGATGAGGATTAGAGGTCCTGTTTGGTATAGACTAAGATGAAATGAAGCGACTGATAAATTTTAGGTTTTCTAAAGTTTTGTGCTTTTTTTTTTTTCATTTTAACCGTGGGAGTGATACTTAAGGAAATTTCTTCTAGATTTTGACAATTAGGTTTCGATTTGATTTTCATTTTCATTTAATTTGAAAGTTGCTGGTGTTTAGGAAGTCCTTGATTTGTGGTTTTTCTTTTGTTTTCTTTTTTGGAAAAAAATATTTCTAGATTGTTGCCAAGGAATAAATTAAATGTTGGTGAGTTATTTTTACCAGGATTGTAAAATTAATGACTTTGGTTTTGTGCAGGCGATGGTGAGCATGGGGAAAGCGGTTCTTGTAACGAAGAAGACGGAAACAATTACATGGGGGGTGGCGGTGGCGGTGATGGTTCTGATGACGAATTCTATGTACTATCTTCAGATTCTGATGATAATAGCTTTGGTAATGAATTTACTTTCCTGTATAAAAAGAACTCTTGCTTCTTCAATCTTTTGTCTTTTCTTTTTTCGATTTTTTTTTTCATTTTCTTATTGAGGTTCACTAGTTGAAGTTTTGTACTTGTTTGAAAAAAAATGTGAATTATATTTTTTTTTCATATGTTTCAATGGAAGATAATTCCCACAATTGATTGCGATGGTTCGGATTTTTGATACATAAAAAAAATTGTATGCTTATAAAATAAAAAAAAGTCTGCAAAATTCTTTTAAGGAGCTTATATGTTTCTTTGAAATGAATGAAGCATGTGAAATCAAAGCTTACAAGTTGAGATTGGGTTGCATCACTGACATCCCAGCGAATGAATAGGTGAAATGACTGAAGAGATAGGGGATTTGCTCTTAAATCATCAGGCAAAGGCTACGATTGGTGTCCATGATTGGCAAGGTAGAGTCATTTTTTATTCTTTTTTTATTAATGCTAGTAGTGTTCCCGTGCCTTATTATGTACTGCCTTCTGCTAAGAGGGGTACTATGGAAACAGGTCCCATTAATGAGCAACAACCAGCTGAGCAATCAACAGCATCTCAAAAAAAGAAATACTATAAGACGAACAAGAGGCGCAAAAAGAGGTCAGGGGAATTGTTGATGTGGGAAGTTTGGGAAGAAGGTCACGACAAATGGATTAATGAGAACTTGACTGAAGATGTTGATTTTGATCATAATCGTGGATTGGAAGCTAAAACTGCTGAGGCACCATCTGACTTGATTATGCCTCTGTTAAGGTTCCAAAAGGAATGGTTAGCCTGGGCTTTGGAACAGGAAGAGTCGTCCACCAGAGGGGGAATTCTTGCAGATGAGATGGGAATGGGGAAGACGATTCAAGCAATCGCTCTTGTCCTTGCCAAACGGGAACTCCATCAAAATTTATTTGAATTCAATGGTCCATCACCATTTTCAGGCTCATCCAGTGATTTGGCTGGAATCAAAGCCACCCTTGTAGTCTGTCCGGTGGTTGCTGTAACTCAGTGGGTAAATGAGATCGACCGGTATACTACAAAAGGAAGCACCAAGGTTCTGGTTTATCATGGGGCTAATAGAGAAAAGAGTTCTAAACTGTTCCATGATTACGATTTTGTCATAACAACATACTCTATTATTGAGTCTGAATTCAGAAAATACATGATGCCTCCCAAGAAGAAATGTGTGTATTGTGGGAACTCCTTTTATGAAAAGAAGCTTACAGTTCACCTAAAATATTTTTGTGGGCCTGATGCTAATAGAACAGCAAAGCAATCTAAGCAAGCTAAGAAAAAGCTGAAAACTGTACCATCAGCATCAAAGCAGAAAACAGAATCTGATAAAGATAAGAGTCGTCCTATGGAGCTTTCAGAAGTTGAACTCGGATTGCAAAAAGAGAAATCACTTTTGCACTCGTTGAAGTGGGAGCGCATCATTTTGGATGAGGTGAGTTGGCATGCATAAATGTGCCTGGGGGTAATTATGTCTGCTTCCTTATAAATTTGCCCCCCTTTGATGCATTGTAAATTCAAGACCAAAATAACATGGAAGACAGACAATTTGTACCAGGTTTTATGACATTTTCCATAGCTTTCTTTGTCCTTGTTCATCTCTCCTTTGTGTGATGGTAACCATTTAAGTTTCCTTTCCTTTTGGAGCCAATCTCTTAACAAATTTGGATCCCAAACTAACGACCTCAAGCTTCTTTAGGAGTTTTCAGTTTGTTATGGGTTTCAAGTAGATTCTTGAATTTCATTTGAAACTTTGCTAAGAAAATCTTTTCTTTCCCAACAAGTTAATTATCCTTAGCCCCCTTTCTATGACAATTTGTTCTTTTACTTCGAGTGAAACAATCAACAAACTTTTAATTATCCTTAGTGCATGAAATGTCGCTTTCCCATTATTTTCTGCTTTGCTGTTCCCATAAATTCCATTCTTATGTGCATTGTCTCATTATTTTTATTGTGAAATAATAAAAAAAGTACATGCTTTCTATGTCTCAGCCCTCACCAATTTTTTTTTTCTCTAAATATTTTGTTTTTCATTTCCATCATTTGTGCGCTTATTACTTTCTGAAGCATACCTTTTCCCCTTCATGCCCGACATAGGCCCATTTTATAAAAGATAGACGTTGTAATACAGCAAAAGCTGTTTTTGCCTTAGACTCTTCATACAAATGGGCTCTGAGTGGCACTCCCCTCCAAAACCGCGTTGGTGAACTTTACTCTCTGGTAAGTTCACCGTGCACTTCAAACCAAATAACTCTAATCATGTAGAATTGTGTCATCTTATGCGTTTGGAGTTCTGTCATTGCAGGTACGCTTCCTGCAAATAGTTCCATACTCATATTACTTGTGTAAGGATTGTGATTGCAGAACTCTTGATTATGGGTATGGTTTAAGATTCAAGCTTGTTTTTTTTTTGTTATCTAACTGACCTTATTTACGATTAAGGTAAATAAGTTTTTGGTGTGTTCCTTTCTATTGAGCAACCTAAGTTTTTTTTAATCAATTATTTTTATGGATAATGCGAAATTAGTACTAGAACTTCTTAAGCCTTTCTGGAGAGGCGTTTTTTTCTCAATGTATATTTTTCTCTTCTTTGTTCTCTGTTTGACAACAAATTTCTACTTAGAATTACTGGTTGTGAAGTTAGTTCCTTGTACCAATTCGAGGTTCTCTCACTATTTTACTTTTACATTTTTTCTATCTATAGCCTTTCTGGGGTAATTAATATTTAGAGACACTTAATTTTTTTTTTTTTTTTGCTAAACCCAATACCACTTTGTAGGTCATCGACACAATGTTCTAGTTGCCCTCATAGTTCCGTGAGGCATTTTTGTTGGTGGAATAAAGTGAGTGTTGCAGACTATCACTTGTCAATTTTTTTATTATAATATTTTGTGGGTGTCTATTACTGAAGCAATTTTTTATTCTTAATATACTTCTTTTCTTTCTTAGTATGTTTCTAACCCAATACAAAAGCATGGAAATGCCGATTATGGACGAAGAGCGATGATATTGCTCAAACACAAAGTCTTGAAGAACATAGTGCTAAGACGCACGAAAAAAGGGAGGGCTTCTGATCTTGCTCTTCCTCCTAGAATTGTGAGTTTTCCTTCTACACTGCTAGACAGCAACCTTATTAACTGATCAAAAACCTTTGATATTAATCTTAGCTTCCTCTCTTCTCCAGGTTATATTGAGGCGAGATATCCTGGATGTTAGAGAAGAAGATTATTATGAATCATTGTATAATGAAAGTCAGGCACAATTTAATACGTATGTTGACTTCTACCTTTGCTGCTTTCATTTTTGTATGATCAATGCAATTTCTTCTAGAATGCTCCTCATATCATTACCCGACTACTTTGAGTTATTTGGTTTTTTTAATTGTCTGTTGCTAATAAAATTACATGTAAATGTAATGTGTATATGTTATCACAGATACTTACACAATGCGACTTCCCCTTTTCTGTTCTTCACAGATATGTTGAGGCGGGAACTCTGATGAATAATTATGCCCATATATTTGACCTCCTGACACGCTTGCGGCAGGTAATGAAAATTTTATCCACTGACTGCAGTATCGTGGCTTTCTGTGATGAAGTGCTATTTACCTGTGAATTGTTTGCTGCAATTAAAATATTATGTGAAAGTTTTTTGAATTGTTCATGAGATGGTACAAGTATATTATTTAATGGATATCGGAAATACTTGTGCTTGCGAGCAGTCATTTTGAGTTTCAACGATGCTCTGCAGTAACATAACTAGTTACTTTCTGTTATGAAACAAGTATTAAGTTACAACATGAAAATTGGATTTTATTTCTCTGAATCTCAGTTTTATATAAAGAGAGAGAAACCTTAATTTTAGCCTGTGAAGTTTTGCTTCTTTTTTGAATTTTGATTTTATCTCGGCATGGCTGAAATATTAAACTAATGGGTGCTTGCAAGGAGTTATATCGATCATTTGTATTGTATTGAAAGAACATATAGATGAACTTTCACCCTTCATGTCAAGAGTGTTGTGAATGGGATTTTTAATTATTAATTCAAATTTGATTAATATATTCATTGGATTTCTTCTACATTTTCCATTGCTTGTAGAAGATTAGCTTTTGATTTTAGAAGTTCTAAAACTATGTATTGGAAGTACATTTCCAGAGGTATCATTTTTCTCATTTGGTTATTCAATATTGAGTTATATATTTAGAGTTCCTGACAGTTTTACCAAGGAATTAAATCCAAAAAACATGTTCTGCTTGCTGTTATTCTTGTTTTAGGTTTTAACAAATAAAAACTTGTGTCTTCTGATCAGTTAGCCCTGAAGGAAAACTCTTTCTGCTGATTTTCTTGTTTCTTGTCTGCAAAATTACAGGCAGTTGATCATCCTTACCTTGTGGTATATTCTAAAACTTCAGCACTAAAAGGTGGAAACACGGTTGATCTTGATTCTGCCAAAAATGCTTGTGGTATTTGTCATGAACCAGCAGAAGATCCTGTGGTCAGTTATCTTTTCTGTTCTTGTGCTCATCTTTTCTTCAGATATTTATCTTTTCTAAAAGTGCAAAGAAATGCATTTCAGTTTTGTGCATTAGTAGTTTATCTCAACTCAAATTTTTGCTGGTGTGATCTAAATTAACATCTATATATAATAAGTTTGAACTGTCATAAAAAGCCAAATATATGAAATCCTCTGCAAGTGTAGAACACTAGTAACATTCAGCAGAGCACGGCAACTATTTTCCCACATCTGCAAAACATGAACTGGTATTTTTTGCACAAGATCCTGCCATCATGAAGTGAGGGCCCCCTGAAATAGCTATTTTCCCTGTTATTTATGCTATATTGATGACATGTATAAAATTCATTCGTGGTGGTGATAAATTAATTAAATATTTATGAGCTAACAATTGTCAATCTTCCCTTTTTTTTTTTTTTAGTTTTTTGGTTTTTTTATATGGATCTGATACCTAGATATTAAAATGATAGACATGTCCTTGGTCATGTAGAACATAAGAAAATTTAACATGCACGAGAACGTAAAATTTAATGTAGAATTTGGAATATGCTGTTCATGATCCCTACACTCTGGATTTCTGCTCTGCTTGATTGTTAAATCTTCATATTTACTTCCTCGACAATTTTCTATAGTTCACCCCAGTTACCTACTCATTCAAGAATTAATGACCAGCTCCATTGTGCTTCCGACATTCGATGATCTCCGCTAATCGTTAATAGGTTGATCATTTAAAATGGTAAATATTGTTCTTTGATTCTCAATACAGTAAAGGAGAAAAGGTGATTTCATATTGAAGTCTCCTTTTAAATGCATTTGTTTCGTAGAAGACCACACCTTCATAGCATCTATGCAACACTTGGTTTTGCCTGAATCTAACAAATAGAATCTGCAATATGGTCTTCAATTGAATTTCTTTCTGTAACGTTATCCTTATCATTTCAGGTTACCTCATGTGCCCATGGTTTTTGTAAGACTTGTTTGCTTGATTTCTCTGCTTCCTTTGGAGAAGTCTCTTGCCCTGTCTGTTCAAAATCACTCACTGTTGATTTCACTGGAAATGTGGATGCTGGAGATCAGACTGCTAAAACAACCATTAAGGGGTTTAGATCTGGTAGTATTCTGAACAGAGTACAGTTGGATGATTTTCAGACAAGCACAAAGATAGAAGCTTTGGTACGTGCTTATGGAATTGCTACATTTATTTCTATCCTTTATAATCATAGATGAACCTGCTTTTTAGTGTGGGGATTATATCTCCACTCACCATGGCTTGAAAGGATTTATATATATTTATGATACACTTCTAGAATAACATGGCTAATGAAGAAAACTATTATCGAGTTAAAAATCTTGATATAAGAGTTAATGTGCTGGTTAGGCTCCCTAATCCAGGAAACAAAAAAGTATTTTGTAGGTTAAATTTCGTGTCGGTTGTACTGAGCTCTCCAAGTGTGCTTGTTTTTGTTTGCATGTTTTAACATTTTATGTGATTATTGTCTGCAATTATCCATTATATGTTTGGTCATACTGAGTAGTTTGTATGGTTATAGAGGGAAGAAATTAGATTTATGGCTGAAAGAGATGGTTCTGCAAAAGGAATTGTTTTCAGCCAGTTCACATCGTTTTTGGATCTCATACATTACTCTCTCCAGAAGGTAAATTAAGATTTTTAATTCTATCTTCAGTTATACTTGAAAAGAGAAGGACTATTTAATGAGACAAACTTAATGCAGTCTGGCATTAGCTGTGTTCAGTTGGTGGGAAGCATGTCTTTGGCTGCCAGAGATGCCGCTATTAAAAGATTTGCTGAGGATCCTGATTGCAAGATTTTCTTGATGAGTTTGAAAGCTGGAGGTGTTGCCCTCAATCTGACTGTTGCATCACATGTGAGTGATTCTCCTCTTTTCTCCTGTTATTCCGTTTCCTCTGATGCGTTGTTACCTAATTTATAAAAACACAAGGCATGTGAAAGGTGTGACTTGTGATTTTGTTCATGCCTTTCTTAGCGGCTAAAATTTAGTCAGATGTATTTGGTTTGCAGTAGATGCTTAAGGTTTGTGATAGAATTTTCTTACATGTCAATGCAAGTCCTTGTCACATGAGCCTTGTCTTTTAGTTTTATTTTTTGTTCCAATTTTTAATATGGCAGTATATATTTGATTCCTTTTCCAATGCATGTACCTTCTTGTTTAGTCTGTTTATATATTGATCAATACCTACACGTGGTGGAATGTATAGGTTTTCTTGATGGATCCTTGGTGGAACCCAGCAGTGGAGCGGCAAGCACAAGATAGAATCCATCGTATTGGGCAGTATAAACCAATAAGGTCCTACTTTAACCCACAATTCTGAGATCCTATAATAAGATGCTAGATCATTGCTATAACAGTCAGGTTGGTCAGTTGTAACAATGAACTGGCCATCTAACCAGTTCAGGCTTCTGGGTTTTTTTCTATACAGAAAAAATTAGACTCAAGGGCTGAAATATATAGGTTCCCTATTTATATGGCCTTCTTTCTTTTGTTTTTCCAAACTCTTTGGGCGGATGCATTAGGGTTTCATCTTTCTATCTTTCAACAACATTGATAATTGTTTAGAGTAATTGACTGGGTAATTTTTTTCATATGTTGCCAAAAACAGGCTCTGCAGTTATTTGTCAAAGCGGGCTTATTGGTGGGGTGAAATTAGATTGTATTTAGGTACTATTTGGTATGATTTTGCAAATTGATTTAAGTTTTATATATATATATATATATATATATATATATATATATATATATATAATCTCAAAGAAAAGTCATAAATAAGTTATTTTTAACTTTTGACTCATAATTTTTTTTTCACAAAATCGAGACAAGATTTTGTTTTAATCGAGACAAGATTTTTAACTTTTTATCTAACATACTTTTAACTTGACTTACTTTGCCACTAGTCATTTATGAAAACAACTATTCAATCATGTCATGAAATTATTTTTCACAAATCATGCCAAACAGACTCTTTCTCACTAACACTTCTTTTAAAAGGTAGCTGGCACAAGAATGCTACAAGTCCATGAGTTGGATATGTACAAAATTTGTATTGACTGATGATAGTGTTCTCTCAGGCCAGTCCCTTCAATTAATGTTTCTATAGATGCTTTTCACATTTTTTTGCAATCAGTTTTGTAGTATATGTTTGTATACAAATCTTTTCCATACCCGAAGTGGTATGTCAAGAATTGACTGACTTTCCTAGTAGGGTAATGTTTTCCTTGACTTGGCTATGTTTGATAGCACTTCTGACCTCGGTGAATTTTGCCACAAGAACTGCAAAGCCAAAGTTGTGAGCTGCTAAAGGTAAATGGCGGGGACTTTATACTCTAGGTGATCCTTTTGTTCAGTTCAAGTCTCAAAAAAGAATTCACGTCGTTGAGCTTGAAGCACCTGTGTGCTAAAATTCTTTAGTGGGAGTGAGTCTCTAACTAACTTTGGTTTGACGAAACTATAATCTTGTAGAATGTGAAGGTTTCATAATTAAATTGGTAGTCCATCGGAGCGCAATTGTGACGTAGCAGTTAAACCTTTGATCATCTTTTTGAATTGATGTCTGAATGACCCTGTCCCTAGTTTAGGTTGTTGGTTAAGCTGAACCTGGCGACTAATCTGTATAATTTCCCCTTAATTGGGCTTACATTGTTTTTGCACTTGTAGGATTGTGAGATTTGTCATCGAGAATACCGTCGAGGAGAGGATTTTGCAGCTGCAAGAAAAGAAGGAGCTAGTGTTTGAAGGGTGAGTTTGATTTGTCTTGTATTTTTCCCCCCCTCTAATTGACAGGTTTCCACCTGTTGTGCAGCTAAATCTTCTTTATGATGCCTTTTGCAGGACCGTGGGAGGTTCTTCAGAGGCCCTGGGAAAATTAACGGAGGCAGATTTGCGATTTTTGTTTGCCACCTAAGGATAGAACTGCATTCAAATCTTGGAAGGCTGTGGGAAAACTAACAGAAGCAGAAAAGAGGTGGTTCCAAAAGAAAAGGCAAAGCCATTATATACAGCTTCTGCTTCAAATGTTCTATTTTTTGAATTTTGAACCCGGACTCTCTATTATATTTACTAGGATAAGATCTGAAACCTAAATCCTCCTGTTCTTGCCGTTGTTCGTTGACAATGACGGCGTTGCATGCTCCTCCTCTTTTCTCATATCCTGCTTCGCTTTGCTTTGCCTAAACTTTTGGTCCCATCTGTTTTATCTTTGTTTCTGTAAACTGCCTTGTCGCTGCTGAAATTCCAATGAGGCCCAACCCAGGAACCAAAAAACCGAGCGTCCCTTTGCGGCTTCCCAGTTAAAATAAAATTTGCCGCCGCCAGTTGGGTAAGTTACAAAGTCTAATAAAAATCAAAAAATGAAGTCAGAGTGGAAGGTTTTTCTTCTCTAGCAAGCCACGTAATTAAACCAAAACTGTGCAATCATATATGGAGATTGGAAAGCGAATCCGTAAATCCAATCCCTGTTACTTTCTTACCCTTCCCTTTACATGCAATCTTATCTGCTACCTCTATTTATTATAATATCATTCTCTGTTTACTAGGGTTTTGATTTAGGGCTTCTTATGATCGTGATTTTATTTTTGTTATTAAAATAAAAGCTAAAGGGCATCATCAAGATACAATGTGCTGTGTATTAGAACAATGAAATGATCAATTTGATTTTATAAAAAAACCTAACAAAGCTTGCTATTGGGTTAATGCCAGGGGATCCATTGAATATTACTACTAAATTAATTCGGGACGAAGTGGTTTGTGCATCTCTTTTTTTTCACATTAAAATGACTGTTAGCAAAAAAAAAAAAAATAGGTTGCTTTTGTTCAAGAATTTCTTTTATGGTGAAGTAAATACTCTTGAAAGCAAAAATAAATTAACATTTTAAAAAGGGCTTTTTCATCCTTTTATTTTTTAGAACATTGAAATAGTATAAAAATCAATAAGTTTAAATGCTAAGTGTCTTTATATCTTTTCATTATGATTTTTTTTTGTTATATCATTTTGTTAAAACATTTAAATAATTAATAGGTTGCAACTGAGATTTTAACTGGGTCACATTGGTTTTTTTTTTCTTTATTTTATTTTTTTAAACCCGGCCCTGAGTTATCCAAGTCACAAATCAACTTGTTGGGCCAAGTCGAGTTTTAAAACTATGCTTTTCACTAAAGGTGCCTACAAAAAAAAAAAAAATTATGGGATGGTTGTATCCTTCTTTGTCTAGGATGCATTGAAGTGTCTCCAACATTCTTTGCCGTCAAGTTCACTATGAGAGAAATTATTAAACTGATCAAATAGAAAAAAAGAGTTGTTGTATACACTTCTTGTAACCTTTATCTCAATATTTATATTAGATATTTCGCGTTTTTTATAGTAGCGCACACACTCACTTAAAATGTTCAATAACTTCATTTATATCTTCAAACCAATATGTCTTCATTTTTTTTTACTAGGCGATCATACCAAGTCCTTGTGAAATAGATCATCTTTCCCTCCTTAAATATATTGGAAAGATCTTTTACTATTTTCTTCATTGAGAGCATACGTGTGAAAACGAAGAAATCTATAATTTAAATATTTGGTTATGTAAATTTTTATTGAAACGTAAAACTGAAAGTGATATAATCTCAACGAGTGATAGAAACTAAGATAAAAAATAATAGATAAATAATAATATATAATGGAGGAAATGATTTTCATAAAATGAATTTTAATTTAGAATTCATAAGAACATAGAAACTAGTGATGCGTTTTAATGGATAAAATAATAAGAAAAATAATAAAATGTTTCTGAGGAATAAGTGAGATAAAAAAAATAAATTATAATAAATGATAGTGCAACGAAAAGAGTAAGACTAAAAATACAAGCATTTATTAAAAATCATAACGTTACTTTGAAAGAAAACTTTAAAATGAATATATTTCAAAATAATAAAATAAGTTTATAAGTCTGATAAATAATAAAACGGTAATAAGCCTGAGTTCATAAGATGATGAAACCTCTCCAAGCCGCTAGCTCACCTAGACCTCACTAAATCGCCAAAAAAACAAAAATCACGATCCAGAGATCATCCACAAGAATCACCGAGTACGAGGAATTTATGCTAGAGCTTCCACAAAAAAATCAGCTGTGATTTAGAAGACAGATGTATGAAACCCTTTTAATGAGATAACGGCTCCTCAACAGCTTCTGTTTCAGAATGTTGAGCTATAATTCATGATATCGAAAGTTAAAGGGTACAAAATGTCCTTTTTCAATATATATATATATATATATATATATATATATATATATATATATATATATATATATATACAAATATCAGGTATAGAATGATAAATGTTTCCAAAACAATTGCTTTTACAGGAAGATAAACAGAAAAAAAGACTAATTTGAAGAAAAAAAATCTAAGTTTTACAAAAACACGGAGCGGTATCTATAGCAAGTGCTGACTGTTCCAGTATACAAGGTTTGAATTGTGAAAATTTTAGATAAGCATACTGCAGACTGAGCTGCTCTTGGCTAAATTCTACCTGGCCTGGAAAGATTATAAGACGCCTTATTGGGTGTTTTCCTCCTCAGTGTGTCTGTTCGCGGGAAATTTATAGAACAATCTCTACAATAAATTATAAAATTCAAAGGCTTCACAAGATACTGAAGAAAGTTCCCAGCAACGTAGCATTTATCCACCACGCACACCAATAAAAGTAAATGCAGTAAGGCCTCTTGTTGGGACACAGTATGGATCCAGCAAGTGAAGAACTTGCGTAACGCCAAAAAACCAAAAAACAAAGAAAGAACTTGCAGAAGTGACAGATCCGTAGACTCCCTATAAAGTTCCATCTTAGAAACTTATTCGTATATGTCAAATAAAACTATACCAAATGCGGCTTCTCATACATCAAGAAGAAGCCTACGAGGGTCCTCCACAACATCTTTGATGCGGCGTAAGAAATAAACAGCCTCCCTTCCATCTATCAGTCGATGATCATATGTCAATGCAACGTACATCATTGGCCTTGGGACTATGTTGCCCCCAACAACCATTGGCCGGGTGACTATAGAGTGCATGCCCAAAATAGCAGACTGCATGGAGGAGGGAAATCAAGTTAAAGAGGATTTTTTTTCCCCATCAAGGAATAAAACCAAAAGGTGTTGTTTGTACTTTGTATGGAGCAATACCTGAGGAGGGTTGATAATTGGCATGCTCAAAAGGCTTCCATAAACCCCGCCATTAGATATTGTGAAAGTACCTCCAGCCATCTCGTCAATCGATATGGTACCAGCACTTGCTTTCTTAGCTAGAGTGTTGATGTTCTTCTCTATCTCAGCAAAGTTCATTTGATCAGAATTGCGGATAACTGGAACAACAAGGCCCTTCATTTGGGAGGAGGGGAGATATGGTTAGGTGTTTCTTTCATTTTCTGCTGTCCCAAAGCAGGTGATCAATCAAGATAATAATGCTTAATTTGTATTATTTGAAGAGACCATTTCATCTCACTAAATGATGCAAAACTTTATTATGGATGCAAGCTGTTAATGGGTAGAAGAGCAAGCCGAGTGCAATGGACTTACCTACACAACTTATCAAGTCTCATTGAAAAAAAAAATAGAAAAAAAACTCAACCAGAACAGTGAGAACTTGGCATTTCAATACCCTGAATCACTTCTTTTTAATGTTTTAATCAATTCATTTTGAACTTTTCTTCTCTAACAATTTTATTTAGAGCTATGAAGTCATAATCTAATCCAGTCAAGCTATATACAAAATAAGTGCACCTGTCAAATGATATCACCAAATAAATTGATGTCGTGATATATATGCATTAAGTCCTGGCAGTAGAAAACACAACATTTAAGTCAATGGAAGAAGCAGAGCAAGAACTAAAGCAGCATGTATTTCCAACAGATCTAAGAAAACAATCAAACTATTTTGTTGTCTCGCAGCAAGGCAGCATTAGATACGAGGTCTAATGGCCACAAGGACAGGCCTCTTTCAGTTTTCCAAAATTGCTAAATCTGAAAGTGTCTTAAATTTTCAACAGTCTTACCTATTGCCTACCATCGCTGAAATGATATTAAGATTGCTACCTATAAAGCATTTCTATCATCTGCATATCCAATTACCTATAAAATTCCTAAACTATTCCAGGATGAATTCACCAAATTGTCATTAGATTCTGACAATGATAACGAGTATATAAAATGAAATAACAAAAACCACCAGTATAATTGAGAAATCGAAACCATCATAGGGCTTTTTATTGGTACATTAGAAGGTATGTTAGATTTTGAGCTCCACAAATGAGGGTTAGATTTGACCCTGGACCTCCAAGTTGGAAATCCAAACCCAAGTAAACAGGGTGTCACCTCTGGAATACCATTGATAGTGTCATAACCCAATTTTTAACCTTTTTATTTTAATTATTTTATTTACTAAAAAAAATGATGAAAAAACAAGTAATAATAAAATAATTGAAGAATGAATTAAAATTTGGGTTAAGGGCAACATGATTGGAAGTTTAAAGATTTAATTAAATTTTTGACTAGTTTAATTAATCAAGTCAAGAGTTTAATTAGAGAATTGATAAGTTTTGAGACTTAATTAAGCTTGAAGTTAATTTAATTAATTCAATCAAGGGTTTAATTGAAGAATTGATAAGTTTTTAGGCTTAATAGGGCTTGAAATTAATTTAATTAATCCAATCAGGGGCTTAATTGAAAAATTGATAAGTTTTAGACTTAATTGGACTTTGGATTTAATTAAATTAATGAAATCAAGGACTTAATTGAAGAAATAACAAAGTTTGGGGTTAATTGGGGGCACGATTGCATCAGATTAAAGTCCAAGGACTAACTTGTAAAGGGTGCCAAAATGCAGGGGAAATTACAGTTTAAACCAGGGGCTTAATTATAATAGTTTCAAAACTTCACGGGTCAAAACGAAAATGGCAATTGTTTATCTCTAAACGACGTCATTTTGAAGACGCTGTTCATCTTCTTCTTCTTTAAGCCAGCGATCGTTTTCTATAGTAAAGGCAAAGAGACGTTGCAGCAGTAATCGTCCGTTGATTTCAGTTATGGGCGCCTTAATGGTGGTCGACCCTCAGCCTACCGCCCGTTACCAACCTGTCGGGCCCTAAATAAACCGAGGAGCACCGAGGAATAGGGGTTGGTTAGAAAGAGTGACGAAAGAAACCGGAAAGAAAAGGAACACAAGAAAAAACCAGAGGCTGGGCAGAGAGAGACGAAAAAAAACAGGGAGGAGAACGGGGAAAGGATAGGGAAACAAACAAGACAGAGGAGAGCAAATTTTCTGCCCTTGTTTCTTCTCAAAGAAACAGAGGCTTTCGTGCCTCACGATCGTGAGGCACGAACACGGGAAGAAAGGCCATTCTCTGGCTTTATAGAAGCCGGAGAAAGCCATAGAAAAAGGGAGAAGAAAAACAGAACCAGAGAAAGCTTGGTTCCATCCAACCCGCAACATCAGGACCCTTACCATCATAGTCCCCATTCGAACAGACGAACACAAAGAAAAACAGAGAGCACGAAACGCGCAGAAGAGACAGAGCAGAGGGATCCAACACAGAAAGAAAGCAAAAAAGAAAAAAAGAACATAGAAGAAGGAGCAGAGGAGAGGAAGTAGTATCTGCTGGCCAGAGCTAACCGGTCGTCACCATCGTCTTCGTCTTCACCCCGCAGCTGCACCAGGTAAGTTTGCATCTTTCCTTCTCTTTCTATCTTTAATTACACAGGCACTGTGCACTTGCAATTTTAATTACTCCCACCGTGCTGAGCGTGTCCTTGGCCCAGCCGGGTCACTGGCTTGGGCCAGTGGCCGGGCCGGCTGGGTCTAGCCCAGCCCATGTGGGCTGAGCTGGGCCCAGCCCAAAAAAACAAAAAAAATTATAAAGTGTAGAAATAAAATTTTTGCATGTCTTAGGAAAAATGTATTTTTGTCAATTTATTCACTGATATTAGGATAAGGAATTAAAAAAAGAAAAAGAAAATATACTGAATTTTTTGTAGCTACAAATTTTTACTAACGCCAGAGTTGGAATTATTCGTGGTGGAATTTTTACCAACGCTAGAGTTGGAATTATTCGGGATCGAATATTCACTTGCGCCAGAGTCAGGAATATTATAAACAAATCATCATAATATAAGGGAATAAATGTTTAGCAATTTAAGACAAAACCAGCAATGCAGTTTGCCTCAGGCAGAACGTTTAAGGGGTGATAATATCTTCCCTTTTACGTAACCAGTCCCGAACCATAGAATCTCTGTTGACCAGTTAGGGTTCCTAGTGACATAATACTAGGTGGCGACTTCTCAAACAAGACTTTTCCCCTAAAAGAACAAGATGCCAGAAATCTTTTTTTTCCATAAATCAAGGATTATTTTTTACGGGCCACTGCGATGTCCGGGTGCGACAGATAGAAGAGGTTGATACTTACCATTTTAATTTTTTTTTTCCCATCTTTCTGCAACATACAAAATGCTATTGAGCTCGTGGTTTAGCAGATTATTTCCCCACCAAAAGCCCACATAAAATAAACAAAAGTCAATAATGGAATAAATATCAAACGAATATTTATGTACCTTCGGAGTGCCAACTGCAATGCTTATATCAATGTAGTCTCTGTATATGATATCATCTCCATCAATTACAGCATTGACAACTGGCTGATACTGAAGTGCACTAACAGCAGCCTGTAAAAGTAAACGGTCAGAAACACACATCATACAGTAACAGTCTAACATCATCAATCCATCATAACATACATGAATTTGGTATTTTATACAATTGGCATTTTATGTACCTTGACAAATCCTGACATAAATCCGAACTTCACTCCATGCTTTTCAACAAATGCATCCTTATAATCTGAACGAAGCTTCATCAAATTAGTCCTGCATTATACAGCAAACCATGTTAAAATAAACTGAGTTGGAATTGCACTTTCTAGCCATCCAAAGAATGACAAAAAATGAAGATAAAATTAAGTTGCGGTTCAAAAGGCATAATAATTCCATTGACTCTTTCTTTCCTTTTTCTCCAGTAGAAACAATATATCAAACATGGAAAAGACACCAATTGCACAATGAAATTCATCAAAACATGAAAAAAAAAATTGGGGTATTTAGTTCAGACATGATGAAATCCATTTAAACAGACATGTTTCGGCTTTCAACCATTGATGATGGAAAAAGAAAAGATGAATTTCAACTCACATATCAACCTCATTGAATGTGGTCAGCATTGCAAATGTATTTTGTGAATCTTTCAACCGTGTTGCAACCCGTTTCCTCAGCCTTGTCATGGGAACCTAGAGTGAGAAAGTATGAAAACACTTGATAGAGAAATTCATTACCACTATGGCAGAAAGTACAATAAACGTAATCATGCATTTTCACACAAAAATGAATAGACCATCATAAAACTCACTCTTCTTTCTCTTTCCTTAGGTGGAAGTTGCGGTTCTGAAGGTTTAGGAGGTGATGAAGGAGCTCTGGCTGCTGGTTGTGGTGGAAACAGTGTTTTTTCCTTTCCTTTGAGAGAGGAAGTTTCAGTCTTAGTCGTTCCTTTTCCTATACTCTCTTTTTCTGCTGGGGGTGGGGGCTGAGAAGCAGTCTTTTCTTGTGAGGGCGGAGCAGCTTGTGGTCCACCTTCACCTGATTTTGAAATAACAGCAATTTTGGTACCCGGTTCCACAGTTTCACCTTCCTTGGCTACAAGCTACTAGCAATTAAATATAAAATAAAAGGGGGGGGATCAAAACAGCAGCACGTATCCATTGATAACTGTGAACAGATGAGACAAAATTATCAGACTTCACAAGTTTGATATTGCTATAGTTCATAAATATCACCTTTTGAATGGTGCCGGCTTCAGGACTAGCCACATCAATTGTCACCTGGTGGTAATTAAACAACCAATATACATTCTTCCAATCAATCATGTTAATCATACCCGGTTTCAGAAACAACCAATATACATTCTTCAGAGTCACTTACTATCTTTCAAGGATTACCTTGTCAGTTTCAATCTGAGCAATGGGCTCATCAACTTCAACCCTGTCACCAGGATCTGCCCATAATATGTCAATTGCCATATTCATTTTGAGTATTTGTTGAAATGCAAACAGTTGGATGACAAGTTAAAAAAGCATACTTTTCAAGAATTTCGCCAAGGTGCCATCAGTAATAGATTCACCCATGAAAGGGACAACTGCATCAACCAGATCTCCTACAAACCCAATCAGGGGAAAAACAATTAACACCATTCAGAAGCATAAACTCTAAATATAAATAAACAAAAATGAACTTATAAATTACCAGTATCTGAAGAAAATGATCTACTCCTCAATGGAATAAAATATTCTGGTAGAAGCATTGCAGTAATTTCCCTGTATTAATTCAGAACTGAAACCAAATATAACCAATATACCAACAGGAATAGCACAGATATAAAAGAGTCAGTCAGCTCACTAACCTCCTCGGCTTATTCGAATATGCACGACAACATTGGCTCCCTAAAAGAAAAAATATAAGGAAATAAAGGGGCTTAGATGAAGTTATAAAATGTTGTAAAATATCAAGCAAAGAACAGAAGCAAGTTAATAATAATAATAAGAACAATATTACCTAAGGTAGTGCAATAATTAAAGCTGCCGACGGCATGCCGACACCCCTTACCATTGCTCAGAAGCTGCACAGATAGATTCTTCTACTTCATTACTTACTTACGTATGTAAATTACTAAATCTCCACATTTCTTCCCAAACAATGTCCCAAATTCACTTGTAATTGGAAAATGAGGATTGATTATTCAAAGAAAGGCAGGCAGAGGTACCTCTTTTTGGCCGTAACCTCTCGGCCTTGTCGCCGGATGCTTAATTCGCGAGACTGACTGAGACTGTTTACACTGAGGAGATTAGTTTAAAATATAATTAAAGAATTAAAAAAATAGTGCAGTAATTAATAAATACCGAAGCGAGTTTGCGTCGAATAATTCCCCAGATCATTTCAACAACGACGCCTCAAACCAATCACTTTTTCTTTCTCTATGAAAATTAAAGAAATCAGCTAAAAATAAGTGATCAGCAGAATGATGAATGATTTTAATTTTGTTTTTTAAGCGTTACCTTGTGATAGGATTAGAGACAAAGGCACAAATTAAGCAATTAGAGCAGAAATACTATATAGAAGCTGCTGGGAGAGAGGAGAAGAAGAAGAATTACAGGAGTGAAGTGAAGAAACGGTAAGAGGTTTTAAATTTGTATTTTAAAATATATATTTTTTAGATACATTCAAATAATATATATTTTTTTATTTTTTAAAATTTATTTTTAATATTAAAACAATTAAAAATACTAAAAAATTTAAAATAATATTTTAACTGTGAACAACTGTGTTTAAAAATATAGTATTGATTGTTTTATAAAATATTTTTTATTTTTTTAAAATAATTTTTAATATTAATATATTAAAATAATTTTAAAATATAAAAAAAATAATAAATTAAAAAAAATATCATGAAACACCGGTTTCCATCACGTTTCCAAATGAAAATTTGTCTTTCAATGGCAGCCATCAAATAAACGAGGGCATTTTGGTACTATTAAGGACAGTTACAGCCTAATCGAATCGAATGTTTTGGAAGCTACCAGCACTGGCTCTTACTTGAATATTAAAATATAGCATAAATAAAAAAGGAGAGGAGAGTCATCAATTTTGTGATAGGAGCACCTCGAGCAGCGTGGGTGTCGGTTAGAACTCCTTTATTTTTTTTTTTAGTTTTCTTTAGAATTATACAAGTATATCAGTCACCACTTCGGGTAAATATTAAAAAATATAAAGAGTATGAGAATATTTTAAACTCTTTATATTTAAACATTTTGGGTTTAGTAGCTATGTCAAATGAAAGAGTTTTAGGTCTAGTAATAATCATGCTAGATCTAAGAAACTTGAATCTAGGACTATGCTAGACTCGTGCCTGGATCTGACAATCTTGGCAGACCCAGGCCTAAGTCTGACAGCCATATCAAACCCTAGAGCTTTGAATCTAGGGCCATGCCAAACCCGTGTCTGGGTTTAGAAACGTTGGCAAACTTGTGCTTAGGTCTAGCACCAAACATGGTTGCCAGCCCGCATCTGGGTCTGATACCGAACATGATTGTCAGACCCAAGCAAACAACAAAGAAACATAGGATAATTGTGCACTTTAGTTGTCAGGATAGGAAAAAAAAGAAAAAACACAAACAATTGATCATCAACGACAATCTAACCATGATCTATCTACAAGCGCCGCTCCATGTAAAAGAGGGCATGTCTACGCATTTATCTAGACAACGAGTGGCCTGATTTGGCCGCCAAGAAGCGTCTCATACACCTCTTTAATAGAGCAAGCGCCACCCATTTGCTGGGACGTATGGAACACGCGCTAACAACTTTTCAAATAAAAAATAAAAAAGATAACATGAAAATACTAAAATACCCCTCATAGTCCTCTTAATTACAGACCATATCTATGTAAATTTCACTATCGCAACCTATAATAATTTATGTCTAGAGCTAAACCCAGCCATTTAGCTTTATTTTATAATATTAGCTTGCAAGGGTAAAGGTCATCCAAATTTATATGAATTAATATATTTTGTTTTTATTATATTATTATCGTTGTATAATCTTGGCCTGACTAGAAAATATAATCTTAGTTTTTCTGCAATGCCTTCTTCAAATTGATATTCAAATGGAATATTATTTAGCAAAGTAAATTAGTTTTTTTTTCAAAAAATATTGTTTAATAAAATGAATATATAAATAACATTGATTGCATATTTTACACATATAAATCTAAGAAGGATTAAGATGCATATAGTTTTACCTTCATATTTATTGAGAAAAAAGGTCTTCCACACCTTCCCACATATGATAATTAAAACCATTTAAATTAATCAATCTACTTTTATTAGTCTCCATTAATTACATAAGATAACCAACTCGAATTAATTTAAAGTTTTGATATCACTTGTTAGGTTAGGTAGGAAAGCAAAAAAAAACACCAGAATAATCAAATATAATCTTCCCTAATTAACAAACTATGTGAAAAATCACAATAAATCAACATCGATATTTTACATGGAAAAACCTGATGTGGAGAAAAATCACATAATCGTAGTCTATTTAAAAATTACTATTAATAACAATAATGGATACATAAGTGTTATTTTTTAGTTTAGATTAAAAGACGCGACATGCATCATTAATAACAATATATTCTTGAAATACATTATCACTAAAAGGAAAGAGTAGAGAAGAATCTTAAAATTAAAAATCATGTTTTTATGATGAATAAATCAACTTGAACACCTCTAATCTTCAATCAAACTATACAAAATGAAAATGTATATGCTAATAATCTATTATAAAAATTTCAGCTTGATCTAACGATGAATTTTGCTTATCAAAACTTGAATGAAGATTCTTCAAGTTGTTTTTTTTTTTTTCACATAATTTTTTTTTTATCTTGTATTTTGATATTTTTATGGACGCAAACCCTAAAAATACATCCAACGTCTCTTTTCTTTCTTTTTAGCTGTACACAATCACACTTTTATATATATATATATATATATATATATATATATATATATGGTGCTCCCTTTTTCCATATGGAGCATGACCACCCAACATTTTTTCAGTTTAAATATGCATTAAATCACGCTATAGATCGTATAAAGAGCACATAATGCCTTCCTTCGAGACTGCCAAAACTAGTTTCATCATGGTACCCAAATTTAACATTAAAATTCAACACAATTTTACTTTTTGATAAAATTAAATAAATAAGGTTTCAAGCAAGAGAGTCTTTAGAAACTCATTAAAAAACTGGTTATTTTTTTTTTAAATTGTGTTAGACATGGAAATAGGTTAATATTGCTGAAATCAATAAATTTAATGTCTAAACAACATAAATAAAAAGGGGAAAAACTACAAACTTGATTGGTGACCATTTTTTCTTGAAAAAAGAAATAGGAGTGAGAAAAAAAAACTAACAAACCGATTAAACTGAAAAAAAAATAACCGAAAAAACCGAACAGTGAAAAAAAACCGATTAAAATTTTAAAAAAACCGACCGGTTTGGTTTCGGTTTTATAAACCTGAAACTAAAAAAACCAAACAAAACCAAACCAAAACCGAAAAAAATAAAAAAAACAAATTAAATCAAATCAAAACTAAACCAAACTAAAAAAAAACTTATCATGATATTGATTTTGGATCTCATAGACGGAATCACATGATTAATTAATGGATTGATCTCATAAGATCCAAATTAATGAATGTGGATTTTGGAGCATGGATGGGCTCACTAATTTAATTTATTAAATTCTGAAAAAACATATTATTTTTTAAAAAATATTTTTTTTATTTTTAAAATTTATTTACATCAAACCAATTTGGAAATATAAATATATTAATTTAAAAAAAATTAATTTTTTTAAAAAATATCTTTTGAAATACAAAATCAAACACGTCAATAGAAGGCAGCAGTTGGCAGGCAGAAAGTAGCACATCGTTAAAGACCCCCAACGATAGGAAAAAGGGCAAACTCAAAACAACCATTTCCCCTTCACTCTCTATCTCTGACTCAGCTAAAACTCTTTGCTAGCCCAGTGGACTGGAGCAGAGCAAGACAGGGAAAGATGATTCAGCCGTTGTACATCGCAATTTTTTCCGAGATGGGAGTGATTTTAACTCTGATATTCAGAAATCCGTTAAGAAAGCTCGTGATCATGGGTTTGGATCGAGTCAAGCGAGGGAGGGGACCCGTCGTCGTCAAGACTGTTGCTGGGACAATCTTAGTTCTTCTCTTGTCTAATGTTTACTCTATTGGGAATATGCAGAACCGTAAGATGGAAGCCGGCGCTCTTAATCCAACTGAGGAGGTTCTCATGGCCATGCAATTGCTCCAAGCCTCTCTTCTGGGTATTCTTCCTTTCTTCTTTCCTTTTCTTTGATTTGCTGGTATCGTCTTTTTTTTTTCCTCTTATTCACTTCTTGGAAAGAAAAAAAAAAAAAAGGAAGAAAAGAAAGAGGGCTATTTGATTTCTGGTAAAATGGGGTGCTAAGATAATGTTATTTTGTACTCTATGCAAGTTTACCTAAACTAAGATTTTCTTTTTTTTGGAGTGAGGATTTTGGATTTTTTTTGGTGATTTTTTGGGAAGCAATTGAATGAGAGAGAGTCTTATGGAATTTTACTTTGTTATTGTGATGAGATTGAGTTTGGATAACAGAGAAGCAACTATCTCTTTCCGTAAATTAATCGAACACGAGTTGTATTCTATCGGCTGGAAAGAGCTCTGGCCTTATCATCCATTGCAGTATTTTGGGCATTGGGATCAAGTGTTACAGTGTCGGTAGGAATTCAGTTTGGCCGCAATTAGACAAAGCCAACTACAAGCTACTTATGTGCAAAGTCAGTTGTGGTGGTTTCTATTTTGATTAGGTGGCGTAAATGTTGTAACTGCACTCTTCGTTACAGTCTAGAAGAGGGTTAGTTTTGTTGGAAGAGAGAATATGTTTCTTGATAATATATGCAAGTCGCCAAAAAGTGTAAATTTGTGAGTTTAATGGGAAGTTATTCTACAATCTTAGATGTTGTTGGGATGGTGTGATATTTCGCTTGTCCTGAAAATGGTACATGTGTGAGTTAGTATTTGCTTGTGAGTTCTTTGCAATAGCAAGCTATTTCCACAATCTTATTTCTTGTTGGAATGGTGTAATATTTAACCGATCCGGTCTCTTAATAAAGTTTAGAACCTTAATGCTGGCTTGCCTGATTCTCAGCAAGTGCAGACTGGTATTATTGTTAAAGGTTAGAATTTGATTTTGACATGATTGTTATTTCCATTCAGGCTTCTTGCTATTCCTCGCATTGATGATAGACAGGTTACACCATTACATTAGAGAACTTCGTTTACTCAGGAAGGCAATGGAGGCTGCTAAGAAACAAAACCGAAGTTTTGAAGATGGAAAAAATGGAGAGGGCAAAGGTCTGGGAGAAGAGGTTGAGACTTTGAGGAGTAAGGTCAAAAGGCTAGAATCTGAATATGAGGCTAAAGTAAAGGAGGCAGAGGCTGCGGAAGCCAAGGCAGAGGCTCTCAGAAAACAATCTGAAGGGTCACTTCTACAGTATGATCACTTGCTTGAGGATAATCAAAGCCTGCGGAACCAGTTGGATTCAATAGACCAAACTTCGTCACCATCTGATGGCAAGAAGAATATGTAAGGCAGTAATCATCTGGTGCAAATTTCCCTTCTTTTAAATGCCTGTGAAGGTTGTTCTAGACTTGGGTTTAGAAAGAGTGGAGATCTAGAGAGGAGGTGGTTGTCGGTGGTGTTTAAAATAACATCTCATCCAGTTTAGAAAGCAGGGAAATATTCAGCTTGTGTATGTTGTTGGTTTATATAAAAACTTTTGAAAACTATCATATGTTACACACCATATGGTTAAACTTGATTTCCATTGGAGTGTAACATTCCCTGTGCAGCTGTGCTGTCAAGTTCCGGAATCTGTTTTTAATTTATAGTTGTAATATTTGAAATATCTGAGATCCTTGCTTATACTAATCTTGATCCAGCGCTTGAATGGTGAAGTAGGTGTGACTGTGCTGTCGAATGCCAAAATCCGTTTTAAATTTATACTTTAAGTATGTGAATTATCTGGGATGCTTGATTAACTTCTGCCGACTCGATTCGCTATTATCTGAGATGCTTGTTTACTTTTACTGACTCAACTCGCAACATTTCGATGGTGAAGTAGACTGTATCAACTGCTTAGAATAAAAATATTTATGATGCAGCAGTTACTTCCTGCGGGTTTCTGCTGTTTTTCTTTGTTGTGGGATGTAAAGGAGAGACCTTTTGTTTAAAAAAAAATAATAAAAAATAAAAATAAAGGGGAGAGAGATCTTGACTTGAGATATGTGGTGATTTAGAAGCTGTAGTACAACCATCAGTAATGGGAGACTGGTAGGTGGGCGTTGGGAATCGGTTTCTTGTGGTAGCCATGGAGAAGATGGAGAAAGACGAGGCTTTGGTAGGTATGGCTGCTTTATTTTTCGTACTTGCTCCAGTTTCTTTAACATTTATTTTCTTGGAAGTACCGAAGAAAACTTTATATGGTAATTTTGCACACCATTATCATTATTCCTGCTATTCTTGCATTTTATTTGACAACATTACATCTCGTTACAATTGTTGATGATCTTTGTGGTTCTGTAACAATTCAAACTGAGTTTTCCTGAACAGACATCGCAGAAAATGCTCTGAATTTTGTAAACTAGCAGTGCCCGAAAGGGTTTTGCTAATTTATGGAAGCATAGTTTGGTGTTAAACTCATTTGCTAATTCATATACACTTGAACAGTTAACACCATTGATTGCTGAACTTGATTACTCAGCACAACCTGCTGTGACTTGTAGGTGCCTTGGCCTAGTGTGGGCGACTGCCTAAGGAGCTTTGAAATATTTGAGTAGCTTGACCGAATGGAATACTGGAGATGTATGTACGTGTACACCACACACATGAGACAAAATCAAGTTGCCTATTAAGGCCCTTTCAGTTACTTAGAATTTGTTTGGCATTGTGTTTGTAACTGTGTTTTATTAAATTTTAAATTTTTGTTTTTGTTAAAATTGAGTGTGGTTTGTACTTTTTAGATCATTTTGATGTGCTGATATCAAAAATGATCTTTAAAAAATAAAAAAAATCATTGATATGTATTTCGGCACAAAAAACTATTTAAAAAACAATCGCAACCACACTGTCAAACATGATTTTACTAGCCCCTGCCATGGTAGGTGGAAGCATAGTTTGGTGTCAAGAGAGTTAAGCAATCCTTGTCAACAATTAATTTATGCTTATTCGATATTATACGGGGGTTATTTAAAAAAAAATTATTTAAAAATATATTGAAATAATATGTTTTTAATTTTTAAAATTTAATTTTAATATTAATACATCAAAATATTGAAGAGATACAGAAAGACATTGTTTGTGGCAACAAAAAGAATTTACTTGCTTTAACTCTTTAAAATATTCTCTAGTGATAAAACTATTGTGGATCATATTGTTTTTGCATTCAAGAAGTTCATTTTCCAGCCTCGTGAGTGTGAAAAACCATTTTTCTCCTTCAACAACTTGCATTTTTTCATCTTTTAGGGCTTTCTCTTGTCAATTTGTTTCGATAACTTTGACTTTTGTGCACTCAAAACGCTCTAGGATTCTTATATAATGACACGTTAATTAATTTTAGAAACCAATTTAATCTTAGGGCATTAAAATTTTTTCTGTTGCTATTGACAAAATCAAAATGGGACGAACAGTCCTCCATAACAATGGCAATATAGAATCTTTTAACAGTCTTAAGTCTCACTATCATCATGTGTTTTCATACTATTCTTCAGGAATCGTGCGGCATAAAGACAGGTCCAATTCATTGGTTTTTTTTTTATTTTTATTTGATAAATTATATATATATTTTTTATTTTCATTCTAGTTATTAAGATGTTTTGATTTTTGAGTTTCTCGAAATAGATACATATAGTGTAAATGATAAATTTTATTTTTAAAAAAAATAACAAAGAATCCTGTTAAAAAATCAACGATTGTTTAGGGTTTCAATAGAAAATTATTTAAAAATCATATCGTCTTTTGAGGTTTGATCAATTTCTTCAAAACTGAGTTCTTGAAAAACATAAGTCATTTGAGTATTTAATCTCTAACAGTAATTCATATGAATCATATGTGAGAAATCTCCTTAGAAGAGATGAATTTTGATGCATTTGAGTGTTAACTCTTTCTTATTGTGTTTCAAATCTCTGTACATATGTTCTGTAACATCCATACAACTCTCACTACAAAATATGAGGTATAACATTTTATTTACAGGAAAAACCTAATATCCCTATAAATAATAAAATATTTATTTGTCTCCTAAATAATATTACATATATTATTTCATGATAGTTTTAGAAATTTATGCAATCAAGTCCTTACTTGAATTTTTTAGGTCTAGAATTGTAATTCCATGTATAAATTACATTATAGTCCTTAATTTCTAAAACTTATTTAAAATCAAGTCACACTTGATTAATTATACCAGTTTAATTTTTGACCAATGGTTCTTAATGTGTGTGATCCATCGGTTTTCTAATAAGGTGACACAAATATAAAACATAATCCTCAATTAAATAGGATTAAAAAAATGAAATGATTTAATTTATTATCAAATCAATAATTGATTGACCTATATTTAAAGTTCAAGTGCATCTTCTAACAAACATGTCATGATTCTCTAAATATTAAAAAAATCATAAGTGGTTTGACTTAATCTTATACCGAATAACTTCTCAGTGTAATTATTATTATTTTATCAAGAATATTTCGATTTAGATATGTCAAATCATGTTTGTTTTTAACATTATAATCATTAATCATTTGAATAAGATTTGAAACTCTTTTCAAATTTTATTTTATCTTGCACAATGATTTTACAATCAATACTATTTTAGAACATGTAGAATATTTTTTCTTATTTACTTAGGGTGATGAATTCTCTTTTGGTCACTCAAATACCTTTATATAATTCATGTTGTACCCAATATTTACCTGTTTTGTTACCCTTGATTAGAACAATGTGTAGTTAGGATCAAAACATAACATTTCTTATATAAGATAACTTAGTGATATCAAATATAAGAATTACTTACACAACTGTCATATGAGTCTTTTTATAAACACATGCAATCTCTCTATATAAAATACTCATACGGTAGAGCTGGATCGGTTTTGGTGGGAGGCTTGGTTTGGATTACTGGTGATTTGAGGGTTAGTCTTAAGTTTATGGTGTGTTGATTTTTGGCCAGGGGTAAAGGCTAGTTTTGGTGTTTGAAAGAGAGAAGGAGCTGTGTAAGGGTGTATTTCAGTTTGTTTTTGTGTGTGTGTCGGGGGGGGATGAAGATTGGTTGGTGGCTGGTTGAAGGCTGAGATCAAAAGGGTAAAGAGCTACTGGGTCCTTCTATTTTTCTTTATTTTTGGATTAAATGCTGGGAAAGATGATGAGAGAGGAGGGGGGCAATAAAAATTGATTGGTGGCTGGTTGAAGGCTGAGATCGAAAGGGTAAAGAACTACTGAGTCCTTCTATTTTTCTCTATTTTTGGATTAAATGCTGGGAAAGATGATGAGAAAGGAGGTTCTATGAGTCACGAGTTTGGTTTTGTTGTTAGTTGCTAGTGAGGAATAAGTGATGGCGAGCTTGGATGGTGTGGTGGCTGGGATAGCTTATTTTGTTTTTTTGGTAACCGTGGATGTCCGGGCCAACTTATGTGCACTTCAACTAATCCCCCGAGGCCCTAAAGTTAACGACCAGGCAAGCCTCCAATGGCCATGAGGTTTGTGGCACTCGAACTAGTGATCTCTGGATAGCAAACTCAGGATCTGATCAGTTGAGCTACACTTTGTTTTTGTTGTTAGTTGCTGATGAGGAATAAGTGATGGCGAGCTTAGAAGGTGTGGTAGCTGGGCTAACTTTTTTTTTTATATGTATCTTTGAGTGTCCGGATCAGCTTACGCGCACTTCAACTAACCATTAAATTTCAAGAATGAATCTCTACCATTCATTTGATAACTTGAAACGAAGCAAAGAAAAAATTGATCCTTGGATTAAGAGAATTAATCATGGACCATTTAATTAAAAATTAAATTGTTTGGTGAGAAAGTCTCTCATTTTCAAATCGATTATTTTCCTTTCACAATTACAATTAAATTACTAAACGGATTATTTTTTTTCCTCTCTGTTTTTTATTTTAAATTCTTTAAGAAAAGACGTTGAAATAATACAAATACATCAAGAACATATTTTCTTGGTTTTTTTGTTGTTTTTTGGTTTTTAAAATGATTTTTAAAAATAAGATAAAGAATTAGGTATGAGAATACTTTTTTTTCTCTCAAAATCTAGATCATTGGAGTTTTAAGAGATATTTATTGTGGGCAAAATAATTATTTGACAAGATCGTTGAAATTCATTAAAATATAATTTTTCATTATTTTAGAGTTAAATAAAAACAGATTTTAGAAATCACCCGCTGCAGCTCGCGGGCACAAGTCTAATACTACAGTTGGACATATGACATGCACCCACAGGAAGACAGGTGAAGCCAATCACTCGCTGCTGCATGACATGAAAACAGAGAAAAACGGAGAGGCATCATCCCTATCAGACGGACCAAGATTGAGTGGTCGCAGGTGTGTTGCTCTCTAAAAACGAATTTTGACAGCCTGAAACCGCCACTAGATATAGAAATTCAACATTTTGACTGGGGCAAGGAAGCCAGTCTCTTTATCCAAACCATCACATTTCTAGCCCAAAAGTTACACGATGCAGGACAAGTCAAAGGAAAGCTTATAGATGGTTGTTTACAGGGTTTGGGCTGCTGAACATGGTAATTCAGGGGCTTCGAAACTGAAAACAGATCTAAAAGTATGAGAAAATAAAGAAAGTTAGAAACTACTAGCCTCACACTCTTCGATTTAAGGAAACACTACTTGAATAATTACTACATCATGAAATTGAGACTGCCAGCATATATATTATAGGCTTGAGTCATTCCTAGTCCTAATTAGATTTAAGTTGCTAAATAAGAAACATAAATGTTCCATATTTCGACTAACTAGAAGTAACAGAGACAGGGAAATTAAAGCGACTAATGGTAAAAATCTGAATAATTAAAAGAAATCAGAAAGAGCAACGAGTAAGCACAAGTTAAGTGAAATCATGATGATGAGAAGGATCACCTGAATGCTTGTTCCTAGAAACCAAAACAGTGAGTAGGAAAGCCCTTTTTAGACCTCTGAAAGAATTATATACAATATACAAATGCCTTTTCATTCATGTCTCAGCATCTATGAGCAAGAAAACAAATCACAGAAACAGTGATCTATCACTACATAACCTCCTTGCCCACTGGATCAACAGAGAAATGAATGGGAAGTGTTTTCCGGGTGATCAGCTCGAATTTCGACCTCCACACCTGCTTTCCAAGTTCAGTCTATTTCTGTTTGATTTCTTCATCAAAAGATATGTGCAACAGATAGAGACTAATTGAAAGATGTTGAGTGAATGAAGACAAGAAATGTCCATTGTAATATTCAAGCCAATTCAAATTTAGAAGCTCTAAAATTAAATCCTATTATTAACATGCATCTACATGTTCACACAATATTTGGTAGTGGGAGTAACAGTTTGCAAAACTTCATTTTGAAAACTTCAACTATAACATCAGAAAAACAGAGATTTTTTTTATGAAAAAAAATATGCTGCAGGATATTGAAAACAATTTGAGTATAAATTCTAGGGTTCAATATTCAAGATAGGACATAAAAGCATCCATAGCCATTTGATAGCTATACTTTAAGAGGTGAACTGAAGACATGAAAATATGCAGCATGTATGAGTAGCCTTCTTACATCTCTGTATTCAGTGCTACCCATGAATATCTCAAAGGCCTCAGCTGCAAAATATACCAACAAGCAGCAGTCATAAAAGGGGAAGTGGGGAAGAATCAGATATTATGGAATTTGAAAAGGGACCTACATGATCGAAATCTTGTCACTACAGCATGTGTATATTCTTTGCTGCAGAGATTAAAATTTGAACCTGAAAATACACAAGTAGGAAATATTACAAACTTACAACCTTTAAGCCATATTACAAGAAAATGTATCATGTAGAAAGGTTAACTGAAAATAAATTTAATTCATAGCTAAATCACTAGTCCAACTGACTCCCTAATCAGCCACCGCAAAGCTTAGGAAAGATAACAAGACAGCATGCTTATTACTGACTTCAAAACCCTAAAATGCAATTCTCATTTCAAACGCACCTTGAGTAGATTGGACAATTAAGGACGGAAACTCTTTTTTCAACTTTTCAAGAGATGCCAATGCATCTTCCACAGGTGCACCTAATGCGCTGTCATCAAATGCAAATAGATGCACAAACTCCACACCATAGTTGAACTCCTGTCAGCGAGATATATTTCAACTTCATTTCTGGAATAATTATCAGCTTAAGCCGGCAACCAGCCACAGAACCATATTACAACACCAGAAACAAATAAAAATAAAAGAAAGCGCATCTTCCATATGGACAGACAAGGCACAGTTAAAATGCCAACAGGCAAAGAGAAACATTTCCCAATATATAAGAATTTTATAGCATTGATACGGGTTTTTTGATATTCTAAACCAGCATGCAAAGCCAGCTGACGATAGCACCAACAGGTTTTCTATTCATTAAAAGAACAAAAATCTCAAAGGAATTCATAAGAATCGCAAGAAACGTTTGCAAGTATGTGGGTTACCTCTCCTTTACGAAATATAGGAATCATATCATCTTCAACTTCCGATTCATAATCCACATTAACTAAATCCTGCAAAAAAGCAGCAAAATTAAGTCCAATAAAAAACACCTAGTAAGATTATAATTTAGGCAGAATCAGCCAGCAGTTAAAGGAAATACTACGGAATTTTGAGGAAAATAAGAGTTATGGTGTTTACATGTCAAGGTCGTACATGGCAATAAGGCATTACATGCTCCTTCAAAACTTTCAAATAGAAAGGGTTCTCATAGAACCTTGTAACATCTTCCTTTGTTTGGAAACGCATGAAAACAGCATGAGTATAGTTCTCCACATTGTCGTTGGAGATTCGTCCTATAGAAGAAGAAAATTCACGACATGATTATATGTAAGAGAAGATGTTACAAGAAATGTATGCCAAAGTTTCAATTTTCAAACAAAGAATGCACATTTGCAATTGGATAATGAAAAGGAAATGACCCAAAGAAACTGCAACAATTCCACGCATTTGATATTGGGAAGTATACAGATAATCCAGCATATCTTTCTCATCCTCATCAGACAAAAACTTCTTTGCTTTGAGCAGACACACGTGTTCCACAACTTTTCTGCAAAGAACAAATAAAACCATGCGTTTAAAGAGACCCGGAAATCAAAACCCGGGAGTTTAAAGAGACCCGGAAAGCAAGAACCTCTTTTTCTCCAAAGGGAAGCTCGAGCTCTCGACTTTAGAACCAGCCGTAACCTTCGTCGTCCGATTCCTCCTCGTATTCAATCCTGAAGCTGCATATAACAAATTAACAAAATTTTTGGAAGAAACATGGGTCAAAAGGCTTCTGGACTCACCGTCAAAAGAAACATGGCAGGAAAGAGTGGTAGGGTTTTGGCGGCGAAAACTGGGAAAGGAAGGGGCGGTCGATGTAAGGGCTTCAAGGGGCATTGTTCTTAGTTTTGAAGATGAAGAAGTGGCTACTCTAGCCAGAGTAACTGTGTGTTTGTTGTCGTTATAAAAAAAACTATTTATCATTTATCATTTGGAAGCAGGAATTGGAATTGTGGTGCTCAAGAAATATTTCAAAGCAGAAATGGGTGGACAACGAAAATTTGCTTTTATTTTTACACATATCGTGCTCTAATAAAAAAATATTATGATTTTCTTTAATTTCATCCATGAAACTTGGACATATCCGAATCATAAATTAGCTTTAATACAATACGGATATTAAAATTAAAATTAAAATTAAAAAGAAATCTAAAAAGGTGAGGGGTTTTTAACGTGGATGGTGGATTGTAACAGTGTTTATACCACATGGTTTTGATATTAAATTTAAAATTTAAAAAAATATTTTGATTTTAGTGATTGAAAAAAATTAAAATCTAAGGACCAAAGAAGGAGGCAAAGAATGATTTTTTAAAGCCACCTTTTAGCATTTTTTTCCCCTTCAGTTTGGCAGATTTGTTTTTGATCCTTGTAGTTTATTATTTTTTTGATTCAAAACTTTATTTTTTTTTTATGCTCATGGAAGAAGAGAAATTCGCTAAAAAAACAATAAATGAGAGAAAAAACCATCACGTGGCTTTATTTTAACAATAAAAAAATCATTTTTAATATCAAAGAGTTTCATTTGACAATAAATATTCTATTATAATGTTTTTACTTTGAAAAAAGTTTATCGGAGCAAAATATAAGTTGTTTCAATTTAATTTTATGTTTTTCTGATAAATTTAGAAGTGTTTTGAGTTGATGAGTTTGTTTATTAAGATTATAATGATATTTATTAGATATTTTTAAATAAAAATAGATTAAAAATTAAATTTTTGAATTCAAAAAACTCGATCGTAGTTTTTCAACTACTTTTTTATGGTCGAAAAATTAGGCTAGTTGCTTTTTATTTGATTATCTCCGTGTTATCAGATTTTTTTATTCAATTAGATAAATCCCTACATTGTTGAGTAATGGTGATGAAAAAAACAATTACTTGTGGCTAAAATGGTGAGTGATTTGTAAAGAATATGGTGTTTTTTTTT
>Ga0325404_1000582_pt1 | contig 36973 bp, 29 predicted proteins | sample PopdelMetagenome_18_FD_205664 | JGI IMG/M metagenome (GOLD analysis project Ga0325404, IMG submission 205664) | Populus deltoides microbial communities from Bellville, Georgia, United States - Xylem-Control-R1 | ecosystem: Host-associated > Plants > Phyllosphere > Stem > Wood/Secondary xylem...
TATTTTTAATGCTCGCGTGTTTTATACTGTTAAGAATGGTACCCACAACAACCGCAAACCTGAAAGAATCGATCGTAAGACAAAAGGAGACATGTATTTTTAAAGGCTCTCATAATTATATATATATTTATCATGTTTATATTACAGAACATTTGCTTGATAGAGTACGATTATTCAAAGAGGGATATTGTGCTTTGAAGCCGTCTAAAACACTTTCTTATCCTTTTTTTATATTTTAAGAATCAAACTACAGCAAATACACCATCTTGACATGATAACAAACTCTCAAATATCTCTTTTTGGAATTTATTAATTTACAAGGAATGAGCAGTACGTAGTTGATGGTATTCAAGAGTGATGATGATGATTTGTTAACAAATTTATGAACACTTTCACATATAAAAAGTTTTTCGTTCATGGCATGTCAATTTTTTTATTATTATTAACGTGAATGTTCGGATCAGCTTGCATGTACCTCGATTAATTTTACAAGCTCTGAAGTTAATGATCATATAAATCTCTAGTAGTCATCATATTAGCAACTACAACGAAAACAAACTCATTAATCTTAAATTTTTATCACTGGACCATCTAGTTTGGCATACCACATTTTTATATAGAATAGAAGGGAGTTGTTGTTAGATAAGTACAAATAATATTTATATTCTATATATAATTAATTAGGTGTGATTTTTATTTAAAAAATCAGTAGACTTTCATTCTACTTGTGAGAAATTCATTTTTATTCGTATCAAATGTTAAAATCCAGAGTATAATTACTCTCAAATTATCTAACTTGCTTTTGGTAATTTTGTTTCGAAAATCTTGAAGTTATTCGTCCTTCTTTCTAATCTGTGTCCTCGCTTTCTCTTAGTTAATATCCTATGTTTTATTTTAAAAAAATGAATATTATTATCATTTATATCAAAATCAATAAAAATATTTTTTTATCAAAAAATAGTTTGAGATATTCAAAATAAAAAAATAAATATTGAAAATTAAATTAAATTAAATTTGATTCAAAATTCGGAATCTAAATCTCAAAATTCGGAATAATTTTTAGTGATTTAGTTTTTAATTTTCTTGTTTAATTTTTATGTTTTTGCAAAATAAAATATGAATCATGTGAGATGTGTCGGGTGCCACAGAATTATGAGGTCAAGTTCAGGGAGAAAGTTAGGCCTTTTTAACGGCCGACACGTAATCATTTGGCCCCTCCTTCGATTCTGCGCTGATGAGACACGCGGCTCAGGTTTAGCTAGCGTCACCATCTCAACTTACATGGCCATGGACCAGTCACAGTGTGCCACATGGGCTGCGATAACGTGTGGAACCACTCCCAGCTGTAACCTTCTTTTCGGCTTCAGGGCTCGTGATAATATGTATTAAAATAATATTTTTATTTTTTAAGAATTTATTTTTAATATTAATATATTAAAATAATTTAAAAATATTAAAAAATTAATTTAAAAAAATTAAAAATTTTCAAAATACAATTGCACCGGCTTCCAAACACTCATTTACTTTGAAAAGCACCTAAAGCTTCAATAACGCACCTTTCATTCATCATATAGACATCTATACCTCTTTTTCATAAAGTCAATGCTAATTTTGTCAAAGAAATATCCATAGATCTCGTCTGAAAAATCATACAATTTCTTCAATCAATTTACACATAAATTAAAATTAATTGTTTTTTAATATTTATAGTATATTTTTTAAAAAACAAATCTTTTAAAATATTGATTTTAAAGTTTAAATTTAAAAATTTATTTAACTATACTCTTAAAAATACTTTTTTTAAAGAATAATAAACTAACTTAAAATTTCTTAACTCAAACTAAAGAAAAGGGTTAGTTGAATTTTTTTTTTCTTAGAAAAGTCTGGAAATCGATTGAAAGAAACCAAAATCTTGAAAAGAAAATAATAATGTATCTCAAGCTTGGATGAGGAAATTGGGAGCATGACACTCCATGCGCGTTTTACTACAATTTTTTTAGAAAGTTCATGTAGATCAACGCGTTAATTGATAATTTATTAAAATCAAAGTTTAAAAGTAACCAATAACTTAATCATAAATACTTAATAACACTTGTTGATTTGGATAACATATTTCCTAAATCTTCTTCTTTGTTAGAGAGAGAGGTTTACCACAACAGGTTGCGGAGCCAAACTCAAATGTTATTAGATCTAACAGACAGGATAATCATGTCCAGCGGCTCCAATAACCTTGGGTCTGACGACCCAGTCAAACTCAAATGTTATTGGGTCTGGTTACGGAGCTTGATCCAATCGCTATTAGCTCTTGTTGAGAAATCAGATCCAATATTTTTAGGTTCGGCAAACAAGATAATTGGATCTAGTGGACCCTATCACTCTACAGTAATGTTTTATTTTGTATTCTTATTTTTCTTGTGGATGTTCAATGTGGGTTGGATGTGATTCATGAATTGTTTAGAATATGAAATGGTGAAGTAAAGATGGGAGCTTTTTCAGGTTACATTATGTGGGCATGTTGCTTTTGGGCTGTTTTTGCTCTCAAATGAATTGATTAGTTGTTTTATGTGATACTCTGAGGTTATCTTTAGTTTGTTATTGTGAATTCTACTGCCTTCTGTTATGCTGGAGTTTGGGCTGTACAAAGGAGTTGATAGGTATCTTAAGAAGGTAGGAATTGTGATTCTGATTGTATCTTGTTATGGATTTGGATCTGCCTTTGAGCTATTTGTTGCTTGAAATGTTTAATTCAGCATTACTCTAGAATATTAAAAGGCTGAATCTTTGCAGAATTGATAGCTGAATTGTAGGTTTTTGTCCTGCATCGTTGATCCTTAATGGAAAACCATTTTTATATATATTATGATCTGAACTTAAAAGAATCTGAAAACAACCGTCATTGAGACTTTTCTAGATATATTGCTTCTCTGAATCTGGAAATTGAGAAGAAGTAAGGTAAAAACTAAATTGTCAAATCTGACTTCCATTTGCAATGCACATTTGTTATTTAGCTGACGAGAAGAAAACTGGTTTTTGTTGAGAGATGGAAAAGGCTATTTTAACAACAAATGTTTCGGGAAACTACCTTTTATTTACATGAAATCTGAATTTATCTTCCCTCTTAAGTGCAGCATTATGTGCTTGGGACTGCGTAAGATGGAAAAGGAAGAAAAATAAGAATAAAAAGTGTTGCTTTTACATCTATATGCAAATACGTATACCTGGATCTCAAACCTGTAATTTAACATGCGTAAGGCGTAGCTCTTGTTTGTGAGGCTTGATACAGAAAGTACTCCTGCATTATTAACTGTCTTTTCAATACTCAAGTAAAAATGTGGTCTGCATATTGATTATGTTGCCTTTCTGTGTCTGCTATGTTTTAGAATTGTGAGGAAGAAATTTGGAAACATGTCATCTTGATATAGGCATTATGTTGCCTAATGGATCCAAGTTTTGGTGACTTTAAGGTGAAAAACGTTGGCTTTGCTATTCCTCTTGAGAGACTCATAAATATTCACCCCATTTCAGGATATTCCTGGAAAGACACGCTCTGTTATTCATTTGTCTAGAGCTTGGGGAGCTGCTTTATCCAATTTCTTGTACTTCATTCTTATTGCAATATCCATTTTTGTGTGTGTTTGTCTTTGTAATCGTATACTAGTCACTCTCTAAAATTCAATTAGCATGATTATATTATGTAAGTTGGTGGAGTTCCTTCCTGCCTTTCTTTGGAAGCCTATGATGACTCTTGCTTGCATGCTTGAGTACATGTGCATGTATGATTTCCATTCATAACTGATAGTAGTGCAATGCAGGTAGGTGGCCTTTGTCTATGTTTTAATTGTCTGAATTATTTGATGTCTATTTTGGCGCCATATCCTTTTCTCCTGTCCTTTAATTTTTCTACTTGTTAATGCCATTAAAAAAATTACGTGATTTTTGCAAGAGTTTTTTTTTTTTTTTTTTCTGAAGGAGATTTGTTTTCTAGGAAGGAGTAAGAAATTCAAACACTGTTGCTTGTGAATTGTATGAATATTATGTTGTCTTTTGTAATTATAAGGTTATAATAACTTACATTTGAATCTCCTCGACATTGATTCAGTTTTCCTGTCTTATGCTTTGAACAGGTGTCAGAGAATTGACAGTGCCATTTGTCTTGAAAAATGAACAACCTGGAGCCGTGGAATATGTGACTTGCGGTTGAAATCTTAGAAATATTCATATAACTACAACACGAGGGCTATATTCTTGGACATAGAGATATTATAGATGAAGCAGTCAGGGCCAAGGAAATTGCTGAGAAAAAGTTTATGGGCATGGACTATGCTTGGGCAAAGAAGTTTGCTTTAAAGGCTCAATCTTGTATCCCAAGCTTGAGGGTTTATTGCAAATGCTGAGAGTATTTGATGTGTTTATTTCTGTGGAGAAGAGAATAAGTAGGGGAGAAGTTGATTGGTACTGTGTGCTCGGTGTGATCCCTGGACTAACAATACCAGAAGCTAGCTCTCGCGCTTCATCCTGATAAAAACAAGTCTCTGGGTGCCGATGGTGCATTTAAGCTGGTTTTAGAGGCGTGGGGTTTGTTACCCGATAAGGAGAAGAGGGGTAGCATACAATCAGAAGCTCAATCTGGCAGGAAAGCAACAGAGAGTATCAACTCAGACCAAGGTTCCCTCTGCCCAACATAGGGCAAATGGCTTTCATAATCATAACAGTACCGTCACTTCGCATACGACGACTTGGAACAAGAATATGCAGTTGAGGCCTGCATCAGTTCCTTCACCTTCACTCGAAAACCGGATAAATTTTGGACTATCTGCAAGCATTGTATCATGCATTGTGAGTATCTGAGGGTTTATCTGAATCACAAACTGTCATCAGCCTTCGTTGGCTGTTTTGAAAGATCCACCTTCAAATGTTACAAAGTCATCCCAGGATGCAGGACATCATGCCGCCAACAGCAATCCTTTTAATTCCCAAAGAAATGGTGGTCAAAGTTCAGGATCTGAGAGGTTTGAAGTCCGCATTTCAACTAACGGCCCAAACCTCCAGTGGAGTAATTTTACTAGAATGAGTCTTGCTGGATGTAAAAGTTGCGTCAATGTCAACCACTGGTCATGGTGAGAGTGTGGTTCAGAAGACACATGACCAAGTGAAGAGAAGGCAGGGGGATGCACGGGCAGCCACTAAACGGGAGAAGTGTCATGCTTCAGAAAGGATGGACAACTCTTCTCTTAGAGTAGACCACCTATTTAAAAGGAGGAGACATGAAGAAACTGGCATGTGCAATTACGGAGCTGATAGTTTGAATCGAACAGCTACTGGAAAAACAAAATACTGACAAATTCTGTCTTGATTAACCTAATTAATATTTCCTTCCTCTTGCACAGTCAGCTGGTAAAACATAATGCTGACCAATTTATTTTGTTTGGTTGATAGCAGAAACTTCAAGTGGTTCAAGAATGAAGAGTGATTGCTGTGGTTGAGAAATCAGTGGCTGCTTTCAATGGTGAAAAGCCTGTCTTAGCAGAACCTGGAGAGTAAAACTAATGATACATGCCATGACTCAATCTTAGTTACGTTCAAAACTATGACAATGCTGACCATGAATAGACAATGATTCTGTTGTATTTTGATCTTCCAACGCAGCATGTAATTGTCCAACATCAACAAAACCAGAGCTATAAGACGTGAAATTTTCCATACCCTTTCGTTTTTGTGCGGACAGCTTGCTTTTTGAACAGAAACTAGCTCAAGGATAGCACTAGGTGACTGTAAAATTATAAAAAAAGACAAAAAGAAAGCCTTCTGGGAGGCTTATTTCATGTTATTCTTACGTTCAAGCTTTATTGTTGTGGATAACAAGTGATTGATACTTTCAAGCCTAACACGTGGAAGGATCAAAACAAGTTATAAGAATTTGTACAATCACATTAAATTCAGGCAATAACAGAGATTACGGTTCCAATTAACCTTGGCCTCTTGTCATTGAGATATCTCAGAGAGAATATATTTTTGCCAAACAAATCCTGGGAAAACTTTAACTTCAACGTTTAAGTTGAATACAAGAGATATACTAATAATGATCAATGATAATAAATACATATGGAGGGGGGGAAAGGGTAAAGTAGAAAAATAACAATCGAAGGTTAAAATTTCTGGATTAAAGTATAGTAATAATGAGAATGCCATAATTGGTTATGATAACCATCTCAGATTAGCCTTAACAGGTGCTGTATAAAGCAAATTGCAGTTGTCAGAATGTTTTGATTTTTTCAAGGAAAAGGTTGATTTTCTGCAACATTTGCAATTAATTTTCAGAGCAATTCTCCATAAATATTTCACAAAATTTGCAGCTCAATTTAACCCTGGAACCTAGTTAATCTGGCACATTGCTTTGCCAATGCAAACCCTATTCAAGAGTTAAGATTTAACCCTGGTTAAATAGTTCTCATTATAAAAAGTTGGATTTGCAAGCTAAAAAGCATTTTAAAATGACAAAACTATCCTACAATGTAAAATATCTTATATAAGGAATTTCTAGTAATTTTTCTGGTATACCTAATTCATCCTATTTTAGTCTTGTAACTAATAATTCACTAGTTATCACCTACTATATTAATTTGTATATTCATAATATCACCTCAAAATTAATCATGTTCATTTATCTTGTATGGTTAATTAAAACGGAAAAAAGAAAATCTAACCATGCTTTCTCTGCAATGTGTCATTAACACTAAGATTTGCCATTAATAATCCATCATAGGTTAATATCACCACAATAATCCATCAAATTTAATCACTTTTGCAAACCCAATTATAGTTAAAAAATTTAACCTAGGTTAAAATCTAACCCACCACAATGCCAAGGTTAAATTTGAACCCCATTCAGGAGTTAAAATTTAACCATAGTCAACTTTGTTTTCACTATAAAAAAGTAGGATTTGGGTTAATAATAAAAAAAAGGGCACACTCCTACTTAAATATTAACCAAACCCCCACTTGCCTTTTCATTTTCTTTGTTATTTCAGTTATGCTTACTTGGGCACTTTAGAGCTGAGAGAAAGAGAGAGAGAGAGAGCTCTTCAGAGTTCAGAGTTTCTAATGGGTTTTTGAAAAAAAAAATAAAAAATGAAAACCCATTATGCATTTTGATTGATACAATTTTTCTTCATTTGAAAAGACTCTCCTTTCTATAGGTAATTTCTCATTTTTTAAGCTTTTTTGGGCCATATGATAAAGTTTTGTTTTTTATTCTGTTTTTTGCAAGATTAGCAATCTGGGTACTGCTTTCAAGACTTTAGAATCTAGGGTTTCAGTTTGAAGTTAATTTGCTAATAATTCAAATGAGTGTAATTTGACCGTTAGTTGTTGCTTTAAAAACCCTATCACTGTAGATCCATGAATAACTTTTTGTTTGATCGATTGTAGTGTTTTTGGCTTATTTATTTTACTGTTTGCTAATGAGGTTTTGTTATGTTTTGTTTTTGTGGATGTTTAATTTGAGTTGGATGTGATTCTTGAATTGTTTAGAACATGAAATGGTGAAGTAAAGACGGGACCTTTTTTAGTTTACATTTTGCGGGCTTGTTGTCTGTTGGCTTTTTTGTTCTCAAATGAATGTGTGTGTGTGAGATAATTTGAGGCTATCTTAGTTTGTTATTGTAAATGCTACTACTTTAGAGTTTGGACTGTTGAAATGAGCTGATAAGGTATCTTAAGAAGGTAGGAATTCTGAATCTGATTGTATCTTGTTATGGATTTGGATCCATAGGAATTTTGTGGGAATGTTGCACGTTGCTTATGTTTGCATTCTTGTGATAATCAAGTTGTTGAAAAGTTTTAATTTAGTATTAATCTAGAGTATTAAAAGCTAAATCTATTATACAGAATTGGTTCTTTATGTCCTGTTGCAAATTGTGATTGAGGTAATGGTAGCTCCGCGAAGGTGGGGATGTGTTATTTTAAGAATAACAAACAAGAGATTCAGATTATCTTTGGAACTATTTGGTGTTGAATTTCAAATGTTATGGTAATGTTCTCGCCATTGTTCGAGAATTTGACACGTTAAGGGAAGATCAGGATTCGAAAGAAACAAGTGTGTAACTTTTATAGGTGATAAAACATTATTTATGTATATACCATGTTTGATCATTTTCTACATATTTCTTTTCCTTGTGTTGATGGTACCTTTTGAAGCTAACTTTTACATCATTTGCCGCTCCTCTAAATGTATGATTTCAAATCATACTATGAAAGCTAAAGATAAGCTTTGTACTTGAGGTAAATTGAAAGTTTCATTTTTTGTCCAGTATCATCGATCCTTAATGGGAAAAAAATATTTTACACATTATGATCTGAACTTTAAAGAATCTGAAAACAACCATCCATGAGACTTCTCTAGATATATGGTTTCTCTGAATCTACAAATTGAGAAGAACAAAGGGAAAAACTAAATTGGAAAAACTGACTTCCATTTGCAAAGTGCATTTCTTATTTAGTCATCGAGATGAAAAATGGTTCTTGTTGAGAGATGGAAAAAACTATTTTAACAACAAATGATTTGAGAAACTACTTTTATTTATTCGAAAGCTGAATTTATTTTCCCTGGTAGTCCAACATTATACGCTTAAGATGGAAAAGGAAGAAATTAAGAATAAAAAATACTCCTTTTCCATCTATATATACATGGATTTCAAATTTATTATTTAACACGCATAAGGTATAGTAGCTCTTGTTTGTGAGGCTTGATACAGAAAGCACTCATGCATTATTAACTAGCCTTTTTTTACTCAAGTAAAAATGTGTTCTGCATGTTGATTATGTTGCCTTTCCATGTCTATGTTTTACATTTGTAAAGGAAGAAAATTGGAAAAGTGTCATTGCCTTGGTGTGTGGCACAGTTACCAAGTGCTGGTTAAGTCTGCATGATGTAGGAATTGTGCACAATAGAATACATAAATCGGGTGTTAACTGCCTCAACATGTCCTCTTATGCCATGATGTTTAGGAGTGTCAAACAATAATAATTCTTTGACATTAGTTTTTAACCCGTAAAATGAATAGTGTTTGTACCTTATTTATTTGTTGGATATTACATAAGCTTTTTTTAGAAAATCGTGTTCTCTCCTTTCCCTGATATCACCATTCACTGTGAATATATATGGTAGGGTTTGAAAGTGCCAAGTATTTCTACTTGTAATTATAAGGGGTAAGGGGGGGGGGGGGAACCAATGCATACCTGATTGAGATTATATGTAAAGGTTGGACGAGTCACAGGGCCTTCTTGGTTAGATAACATGACTAGGGGGAAGACCTATTTGTTGGGAGGGAAAAATGGAAGAGTTTCGGCAGAAGCTAGTAGTGGACACATTGCATACAAGCACCTGTACAAGTTCAAATGTAATCCTAATGGATCCCTGTTTTGGTGTCTTTAAGGTGAAAAAACATGATCTCTCCCATTCCTCTTTAGAAACTCATAAATATGCACACTCCATTTTAGGATATTCCTGGAAAGACACAGTACCGGTATTCATGTGTCTAGAACTTGGGAGCTTTTTTGTCCAATATCTTGTACTTTATTCTCATTACAATATCCGTGTTTGTGTTTTTCTGTCATCATAATTGTATACTAGAAACTTTCTAAAATTCAAGTAGCATGATTATATCCTGTAAGCTGGTGAACCCTGCCTTTCTTTGAAAACCTATGGTGACCCTTACATATGCGCACGCATGTGTGCTTTTGTACATGCACATGTATGATTTTCATTTATAACTGACAGTAAAGAAAAGCGTGCAATGCAGGCAGGTGGCATTTGCCTATATTTTAGTTGTCTGAATTATTTGATATCTATTGTGGTGCCCTATCCTTTTTCTTTCCTGCCCTTTAATATATTGACTTTGTATATATGTTAAGCCATTGAATGTTTTCCCACCATTTTGCATATTCTTAAAATGGAATCAAACCCTTTTGTATATTGTAGATGATGCCCGAAAGGATTTTGTGGGCTTGAAGCATGAGATTCATTGTTAGGCACAAGGACACACAAGAAGTTACTGCTAGGGTTTATGTGTTTCTTTTGATAGGAAAAAGATCACTTAACTTTTCCAATATGAAGTGAATCATGCACATCTATGTTTATAGATCAAATATTCCAATATGAATTAATTCATGTGCATCTATGTTTATAGGTCAAATATTCCAATAAGAAGTGATTCACATGCCTCTATGTTTCATAGGTATTAGGGAATTATATTACACGATGAGTGGTCCATGAGCACTTCTTATTTTATCAAATTATTGTATGTCATGCTGCAAGTTTTACTGACATTTGTTGCTCATATTAGAAGAGACTGAGATTTGTTCTGTCAAATGTTGAAAACTTCTCCTTGTTAATGTCAATAAATGTGATACATTCTAGAGTAAAATAAAGAATTATGTGATTTCTATAAGAGTTATTTTTCTGGAGATTTTTTTTTCGGGAAGGAATAAGAAATTCAAGTACTGTTGGTTGCGATTTGTATGAATATCGTGTTTGTTTTGTAATTATATGGCTACAATAACTGACATTAGATCTCTTCGACATTTATTTTAGTTTAACTTTTTTCTGCATTGAACAGGTGTCAGAGAATTGACAGTGCCATTTGTCTTGAAAAATGAACAACCTGGAGCCGTGGAACATATGACTTGTGGATGAAATCTTAGAAACATTCATATAACCACAAGACAAGGGCTATATTCTAGGACATCGAGATATTATGGAGTGCAACAAAGATGAAGCAGTCAGGGCAAAGGAAATTGCTGAGAAGAAGTTTATGGGGAGGGATTATGCTGGGGCAAAGAAGTTTGCTTTAAAGGCTCAAAATTTGTACCCCGAGCTTGATGGTTTATCCCAAATGCTGACTACTTTTGACGTTCATATTTCTGCAGAGAACAGAACTAGCAATGGAGAAGTTGATTGGTACGGCGTGCTTGGTGCGAACCCCTGGGCTGACGATGAGACAGTCAGAAAACAGTACCACAAGCTAGCGCTCATGCTTCATCCTGATAGAAACAAGTCTCTGGGTGCAGATGATGCATTTAAGCTGGTTTCAGAGGCCTGGGGCTTGTTATCTGATAAGGAAAAGAGACGAGCATACAATCAGAAACTGAGTCCTGCAGAATGGCAGGGGAGAGTATCAACCCAGACTAAGGCTCCCTCTGCCCAACATAGGGAAAATGGCTTTCATAATCACAACAGTACTGTAACTTCGCATACAAGGACTCAGAACAAGAATATGCAGTCGAGGCCCACATTAGTCCCTTCTCCGTCATCTAAAAAACCTGATACATTTTGGACTATCTGCAGTCGATGTATGATGCATTATGAGTATTTGAGGGTTTATCTGAATCACAACCTGCTATGCCCTAACTGTCATCAGCCTTTTTTGGCTGTTGAGAAGGATCCACCTTCAAACGTTCTGAAGTCATCCCAGAATCCAAGACATCATGCTGGAAATAGTAATGCATTTAATTCTCAAATAAATGGTGGTCAAAATTCAGGATCTGAGGGGTTTGGAGTACACAATTCAACTAATGGTCCAAATCTCCAATGGTGTAATTTTGGAGGCAAAATTGCATCAACATCAACCGTTGGTCATGCTAAGAATGTGGTTCAGAAAACACATGACCAGTTGAAGAGAGAGCAGGAGGATGCACCGGCAGCCACTGAATGGGAGAAGCGTTATGCTTCCAAAAGGGTGGGTAATTCTGCTCTTAGAGCAGACCAACTCTTTAAAAGGAGGAGATGTGATGAAACCGGCATGAACAATCACGGAGCTGATGGTTTGAATCAAGCAGTCATTGGAAATGGAGGAGCAGGAATCAGAAATTCATCTGAACCAAGAAGGGGCCAATTTGAAGCACAAAGGGTTCATGGTTTTTCAGATATTCATACCAAGTCCATCACTGGGCGAGAGATGTCCCTTCTCGAGCTTCGAAACATTTTGATGAAGAAGGGACTCTTGGAGGTCCGTGGAAAACTTAAAGAATGGAGCTCAAATCAGGTGAAACTGAAAGAAAGTAAAACACAGGAAAGCTTGGTGAACAATGATGCAAATAAACATAAGAGTGGTGATTATGCTGGCACTTCTTCCAATGGATCTACTAAACAGGCACCAGCACCTTTGTCAATCAATGTTCCAGATCCTGATTTTCATAATTTTGACTTGGATCGAACAGAAAGTTCCTTTGGTGATGACCAGGTCTGGGCTGCCTATGATGAAAACGATGGGATGCCTCGATATTATGCTCGAATTCACTCAGTGATCTCTTTGAAGCCTTTTAAGATGAAGATCAGTTGGCTTAACTCACGAAGCAACAGTGAATTTGGCCTTCTAGACTGGGTGGGGTCTGGTTTTTTAAAAACTTGTGGTGATTTCCGGACTGGCAGACATGAAATCAGCAAAACCTTAAACTCTTTCTCACATAGGGTTGCATGGTCAAAAGGCGCACGCGGAGTTGTTCGCATCCTTCCAAGAAAGGGAGATGTCTGGGCTCTATACAGAAACTGGTCTCCAGACTGGAATGAGGACACCCCAGATGAAGTGGTGCGAGAATATGAGATGGTAGAAGTACTTGATGACTATGATGAAGAACAGGGCATATCTGTTGTTCCTCTTATTAAGGTTGCTGGTTTCAAGGCAGTTTTTTGTAGACATGTAGGTCCAAATGAAATTAGGAGGATTCCAAAAGAAGAGATGTTCCGCTTCTCTCATCAGGTCCCTAATCATGTGCTTACAGGCGAAGAAGCTCATAGCGCTCCGGAGGGTTGTCGGGAATTGGACCCAGCTGCTATCCCTTCAGAATTTCTCCAGGTTGTTACCGAAGCCAGTGAAGCAGAATTGGTGGCAACTGGTAGAGAAGCTGACAAACAAACAATGCAAAGTTTGTCACAAACAGAGGTAAGCCGAATGGTTGATGATGCCTCAATTACTAGGGAGATGATAGGAAGTGAAGATCATGCCAGAGATGATCCAACAGCCATCTCTTCAGAACTTCCTCGGGTGATTATGGAAGTCAACAAAGCACAAATGGAGCACACTGGTGGAAAGGCCTAGGAAGAAATGGCTTGGATTTCTCCACAAATGCAGGCAGTCCTCATGGTGAGGATGCCTCAAAAGGTAAGAGAATTGGGATGATAGAAACTGAAGAACGTTTTCTGAGTTGATACATGAAGGTCAGTACATAGGCCAGCCAAAGCAACTAATACTGTAGCTTATCCTGCAAAAGTTAAAAGTTTGCTAGTGGAAACAGCTCAACATACACCAATATAGGCAAGTTTCTTTTGTTTTGTAAAGCTGATCGGAACTGTAGATGCTTCTTTTTGCCATAACTGGAGATGCTGTAATTGGATCGGAAAATGATCCCGAGTTTTTTGTTTTGTTTTACTGTTATATGGCTGTATAATTTTCTGATGCTTGAACTATAAAGAAGCTCATCCTTGACCAGAGTCAAGTTTTACCAGCATCAATTTCTGTTGTTGAATTGCTTTGCATAATGCTTGAATTTTTTTCATGTACTTTAGACTCCCTATTGTTTAATCCATGCTTAGGCTTCCAAGCAAAATTTTCATTTTCACTTGTTTTGTTGATTGAATGATAATGGTTAGCTCTTCATTTCCTACACACACACAGAGTTTGAGCTGTTTGTTTATCAGAGGAAAGCTGCTTCTCTGATGAAACAGCAGTCTTGCTTATAAATGGTTTTTCATGACGTGTATAGTTAACTACAGAATTTGAACACTTTTTTTTCTTCCCTTCCCAATGCATAGTCTCCTGGTTTTCAGTCTACCAAAATAAGAAAAGAACAGTTGTATGGAATGTTTTCCATGTTGATGATCTTGCTTCACAATGCCAATATTGGGTCAACTTCTCCTAAACCAACTGGCATGATCTGCTAACAATCTGCTGTTAGCAAAACCCCAACTGATGCAATTGGTGCATTTGATTACTGTACGTGCATTACCTGCGTTCTGAAGTTAACTAACGTATGTCTAGCGTGTTTATACATGAATGATTACACAGCACGAGTTTCTGGCCGCCAAAGGTCTACGTCGATCCAGGACGGGGATCGGTGTTGACTTGAGTCATGGTTAACCCCAAATCAATCCATGGCTTAGTTATCTTGTTAGGCTGAACCAGGTCTTACAGATAGTTTACTGTGTATAAGCTAGCTTTGACTGAAGTTACCATTTATATTTGGCGTAATTGTTCGATGTAGTTTTGAAACCCAAGCTTAGTCATGATTTGTGCAATTTAGAGATTAAAATCACAGGATGACCTGTTCATTCAATAAACAGGAGGTTTTCTTTTTAAGCATTATCTTACATCTTTTACCCCATTAATTTTTCTTTTTAGAAATCTGAGTATGGGGACGGAATTCTTTTTTCCTTTCTTTTTTATGCAATATCATTGAGATTTTAACAGCTAGTTAATTTTCATACATATATATATATATATATATTCGAGGATGGCATTTAAGAACATATTGGCCTGTCCACCGATATCGGTCACTTTCCATAAAGAATTCCCAGTAATTAATCAGTCTGAATTTCTTGGTTTTGGAGTTCTAAATCAACCGCAAATCACTACCTAAAAGATACTATTTATGTACTTAAACGTTATTGCCAACTCAACATTTCAAATTTATATACTTAATTAATTTGTGTTTGGTAATATAATTGAAAGTATGGTTATAAAATTGCTTTCTTTTTGTGTTCTTATTACACTTTGCAGTCATTCTTGATAGAAATATTAAATGAATAAATCTAGAACATATTAGATTTGAAATCCCTTTTCAGAAAAGCAAAATCTCTTGAAAACCTCATCTAAAAATAGGTCGTGTTCTTGAATGGCTAAACCAGTCAATTTGACCACTGTGAAGGATAGCATATCTCAAAATCGAATGTTTAACAAGTGGCATTGCCTCTCCTGTTCGTCGGAGACTTCCTATATATTTATGTATGTGGTACTAAATAATTGGATGGAATCCTCACTAAAGTCATTATGAACATGATTAATATTCTCAGTGGATGCTAATTACCGCTTGTCTTCGTTGAAGACACCATGCAAGGAAGAGTTGTCAAGCTGCTAATCAAGGACGGAGAATCTTAGGGCTGTATCAATAATATTAAACACATTTGTTAATTAATCAACAGTACGAAGACACATGCAACTCAATAAATGGCGGAAAAGAGAAGTTTCACGGCAGCAACAACTAATATATAGGTTAATTTCAGGGAATTTCAAAGACCTAGAGAGGGTGCCATTAATTATATTATATCACCTTCAACCTTCAACTTCAACTTCAATGATGCTGCCACTACCACAACCACTCCTTTCTTGTAGTTTCCTTGTCATACATGCTTTGTTTTTATAGTTTCTCTAGAGGGAAACTTGTGGTGGTGGCGATGGTATCTCCCCATGCTTTGTTTAGTGGAGACATGTTTTTGCTCCCCCAAGGGAGACTAGTACTAAGTTAATGATTTTGTTTTGGTCCTATTTGCCTAGAGTTTCAAGGCTTTAGGTATGCTATAATTGAGAGGTCTCTTATTCAAATCCTGGAATCTCTTCTTGCACGCAAGAAATTAATTGTCATTTAATGCAAATTTAATGGACTCAATAATTTAGTTCTTCTCAGAATTGACTTGAAGCTGTTAATATTTTTTATAAAAATATATGAAATATGTTTCGAATCAAGATTTAAACTCTCTCGTGTTCGTTATATTTAAAATAAATGGCTACATATATAATTTTAATCCATGTTTTTATTTTACTAGATCTAGATTCATATGAACATGAGAGAATCAAAATCCACCATGGTTTTAGTTGCTTCTTCATGAGTAAGAAACAGTTTAAATGCCAAATCTTGTAACCATATATACTCTTAATTATATCATATCTCAATTGTTTTCTTTTTATATTTTGGGCTATATATGGCCTATGAGTGAGGAGCAATTTAAATGCCAAATCTTGTAACTATATAATAGAATAAAATGCATTTAGATTTCTCTTACATGCTATGGCCCATGAGTATCAGAGAAGATTTGTAGTATCTCTTCAGATTTTGGAGTATATTCACACGTTTTGTCTTCACTCATTCACCCTTTTCTCTTACTTATATTCGATTTTATCTTCATTTTTTTTTATCTCATTTTAAATTAGGGTAACCATGCAAACCGTCCTTTCTTCTTGGGAATTTTTAATTGGTGGACTTAATAATAGAGACAATCATATTTATCTTGCAATAATAATTCTATCACAAATACAAGGAAAGAATGGATTTATTCCTAACCTAGATTAAAAGAAGATGGTGATCGAGCAGCTTTTGGTAGGTGTATTTAGTTTGAATGCAAATGATTTGTTTTAAATCTAGTCACACTACCAAAAAAATTATTAAACATTGACATGGAATATTACATTGGCATCTATGCTTGATGTCCATCGACATTTTAATTCCTGACAGAATTGCTGACGAGTTCATGTTGTCGATTAACTTATTGTCGGGTATCGTTAATCCATTGACCATCTTGTAAATATCATTTATGACATCACCAACGGAATTCCCTACGGAGTTTGATTTCATCGCCGAGTCTGAAATCTCCACAACATTTTGTAATTCTCCAACAAAATTGGTTAGGATATCACTGACAGCATCACCAATGAAATATTAATTTCTATTGGTGATTTTGTATGTATTTCATTAATTATTTTTCTTTTCATGTTTACTTATTATAATCCCAATGGCATCTTTTAAAACCAAAAATCACAACAAACAATAAATTAAACAACAAGATTTTATAATATTAATTTAATAGTTATATCAATATTCTATACAAATATCTTAATTATATTACAAAAACTCATAACAAGATGGAGGTGAAGGGGGAGGAAAAAATCTTGAACTAGGAGGCAGAGGATAATATGTCATAATGTATGCATTATTTTCTCCTAATTCTTCCTATTTGTTCTTTTATATTGGCTTTCAGAAGAGACAATCATTCCTCAACTTGTTCTCAGACCATCTCTTAAATGGCCAATGATGGCTGGCTAGGACTAAATTGTAATGCTTGTACAGTTAAAACACTATAGCACATCCTCATATCTTGGATTGTAGTTATAGAAATATCATAAACCCAATTCCTATTGAGTTCATCAATTACTCCAGTCTCCAACCACAATTGAGGATCGTGAGGAGGATGGGTTAAAATATCTTCTTCGTGTATCACAACCATGTTGGCTTTATATATTTTCTATAAAAAAAAAAAGTCAAAATCCAAAATTCATATTTATCCAAAAACATTAGTAATCTTATTATAAATATCCAGAAACACTTGCAACAAACACTTTGGCTATGCTATCAATAAATCATTGCACATCTTTCTCTCTATCCTCCTTACTTGTATATGTTTTCATATATAACTCTATCTGAGTTGGTTCGCGCACAAGTTGTTAAGCCTGCAAAATAAATTACTTTTAAAAAAGTCTCACAAATAAACACTAAATTAACACTTGAAGAAAAATAATTATAAATTTAGAAGGAGGTCTTATTAAGCTCTTTGCATGGTTTACAAAAAAAAGTGATTCTTTGATGTGCTTACTCATAAAACTATAAGTTTGTTTGTTTATGTTCGATAACCTGGATCGTGATCACCTTTTAAAATCATCTAACATCATAAATTCTTGAAATTTTTTCCAACTACTTTTCATGATGTGGATCGATCTATAATGATTACATAACACAACATCATCAAATTTGGCTTTTCCCTTTGCATATTTATATGTGTCATATTATAAATCAGGCAACCTGATTTAGAACGTTCTTTTTTCTTAGGTTTTCTTGTTTATGTTAGTTTTATTTATTTATTTATTTAAGAAGTTGTAAGCTTTTATAGAGGCAAATTACTTAAAGAAAAATATTTAATAATAAAATTATAAATTATAGTTTTGTGTGATAACCCTATTCGACTTCAATTATATTATTTTAAAGTGTTGTCTTTTTATTTGTGTTTTCACCATCGCTAATTGGTGTTAAAATAAAAAATTAAATAATCACCCTCGTTGATTGGTATTCAACTTCAATTATTTTTTTTAAGAAATCTCTTATGGTGTTCAAGAGCACATTCATCGAAATTAAATATTTTTTCCATGACCTACCTACCTACCTATTTTAATTAAAATATTAATACTCTGGAAGTCAATTCCATAATTGCAATCGCACGAAATTAATATTAATACATTTAGAGTCCTATTTTGGTCAACGAAAAGTTTAAAGAAACAACACAAAAAATCAAAAGCAATTAGAAGGGATTAATTATATAAAAGGAAGTTTAAATGCAATAGGTCTCTTCCACGTCCACCAAGAAAACATCCAAAATCCCTAAACCCTCTTCCTTCCTTACCTATTTAAACAAACCCCTCTTCCCTGACCTCTCCACCATCTTCTTTCTTCAACATTTCTTCTCCTTGCTCTCTGCTCTCTTCCTACATACCTTACAAGCTAAAGTTTTCTCCATTGCCGGCCATAACTTTCTTCTCTTGTCGTCAAGCTTTTATTCCTTGACTCGGGACAGAAAAACAATCAGGAGATCACAAGAACAAGGTGTGTGTGTGGCCTTTCACCTCTCTATAATTTTATTTATTTGCAATGCTAATTAATTAGCTTTTTTTTTCTTAATTTTCTTGATCGATGAACATGGATGTATGTATGTGCATGCTTTTCTTTTATTTAATGTGAGTGGAATTTCGGTTTGTAATGCAAAAACCCTTTTCTTTTATGTTGTTTTCACATTCATGGCTGTGATTTTTATTTTTATTTTCAAATTTCCGGCCATTAATGACCAAGATCTTCTCCTCATAAGTGCTAAAAAGTAGCCCCTTTTTATTTTTAAAATTAGGTGAGATCTTAAAAATGAATGATCCTGGAAATCCCACTTAAAAGCTTACAGGGATCACTAATTTATTTAAACAGTTTTTTTTCTAATTTAAATATTAATTTTTTTCTTCAAGAAACACTGAACCGGTGGAAATAAAAACAAAAAACAGTTGGGTGTTCGTTTTTTACACTCTTTTTTTGTAAACGAATGGCATATGGTCCGTACACGCGTCTCTCAACGGCCCCATAAATGGACTGGGGAAGAAGGCCCTTTTGACCGTCAGACCGAAGTACAGTGCAAGAGCTGGTAACTTTCAACGACAGCTCTTGATCAGACCTTCAACTATATGACACGTGTCATATGATGCTTTGATGTGACCCATACAGGGTTGAGATTGGAAGTCAGACCGACCAGGAGCCTTTCTTCAGTTAAGTTCTGGTAGTTTTGGGGAATATTGTCGAGCTGTAGGACCCTCCCTCATAGAGAAAGGATTAGTACTTAAAAACGGTTAAAGCATGTAGTGATGGTGATTAGTTGTATGCTGACAATACACTTTTTTGTTTTCGCTTTTCTTTAACAAACCCTTTTAGGGTTAGGATGTAATTGGCTTGGGTAAATTTTAGGGTTTTGTTTGGTTTTGAAGACTAATAATCTAGGGATCATAGGTGATAGTGATCTCACCAGGTGTCAAAAAGATTTTAGGTTATATTTGGTACCGTGGCCTAGCTGTCCGATGCTTTTAATCTAGTTATCGTGCAATTAAATGAGCTTTTAATTATGATTAATATAGATGATTAATTAGGATTTTGTTCGGTTTTGAAGATAAATAATCTAGGGCTCATAGGTGACAGTGATTTTGCCAAGTGTAAAAAACAAATTAGGTTATGTTTGGTAGCGTGGCTAACTTGTAATTGTTCGATAGCCACTCTCTTGTTGTTGGCGGTGCAATCAAATGGGCTCTTAATCATGATTAATTAGTTAGATAATGCATACATTCCACTAGGAGAGAGAAAAATAATAATAACTAGGTCCAAATTATTTCTGGTCTCTCAGCAACAGATATATAGAAATAAAGTTTTAAAAACAAAAATACAAAACAATGCGTGGAACCAAGAGAAAAGTGGGTTTTGTTTTAATCAAACAACCCTTTAATCTCGCTTTGATTTGATCTAAATTAGTATTGAAAAAAAGGACTGTTGCTGTTGGTCCGTGATCACTTAACCAGCTGAAAGTCATTAATGAATTGATTAGCCCATGAAAAGTGTCATTAGCAAAGATCTTCATTCACCATGCATTGCCTTTCCACCTAATTACCTTAATTATAATATTGCTTAAGAGCATGATACTTTTTTTATTTTATTTTCTGCTTATATTAAATCGAACTGTGTTTTCCAGGTATTTTCTTTTCTATAAGACTTTGCCACCTGGTCTGTGTTTAATGTTGTCTGTCTTGGTCCACTTGTGTATTTTTCAAAGCCGTGTCTCTTGTTCAATAAAGAACCATTTCTCCTGCTTACACGTGGGTTTGGCGTTTCTTTGTTAACTTGATTTTGCTTCTCAACCTTCTTCTTGTTTTCTTTCTATGAACACTTTCGGTCACACTAAGTCAATGGCGATGATTGTTAACAAATATGAAAATCATAGGATAAATATTTGATTTTTAATATCAACATGTTTTCGAAAAACATAAAAAAAAAAAATTTAAACCAAAAAATTCAAAAAAATTTTAAAAATAATTGAACTACAATACCCCAAATAGAAATTTTAGTGTTAAATTAATACCAAGATACAAATCGTGCAAAACAAAACAAAAAGAAATCCTCTGCGCTGTTTTTTTTTTTATTTTTTCTCCTAGTAAGGCTTCCTTTTTATGCTTTCTTGATGAAGGGACATAAAAATCTGGTTTTTTTAGTCGGTACGTGGGTGTCTAAAGAGGTTTCTCAATTCGATTAGGTGACAAAGGGGGTTACTTTTGTTTCTTGCCAACATGATGAACTTAGGGTTTGCATGCCTAGCCTATGATATTACATACTTTTTTCTTGTTTTTTCTTTTTATGGAGTGGATGTCTTGTCCTTGATTTGGCTGCTTTTTCTGGATAAAATCAACAAAGTTATTGCATGTCTCTATCCAATGGCAGGTGAAACTTGTCTCACATGGAATTCACTATACCATGATAAGGAAAATATTTATCTTGGAAGGAAACTTCTTTTTAGAACTTTTTTTTTTAATCTGTGTGGAAATTAAAAGGAATAAAAATTGCTTTGAAGTGTTGGTTTGCATTTGTCCTGATTTCTTTCCTACTCTACAACGCTTGTAGCTTGATATGATTTAAGGAGAAAATTAATGGTTGATAGTGGCTCCCCAAGAAATATGAACCATGCACAACTACTTGCGTTTCTATTTTCTAGTGTGAAAGTATTGTATTCTAAAGAATATTTTAGAGACAAGTCGAGGAATCATGAGGCTGAAAATTTGAAGTGAAGATAGATTCCAATTTAACTCAAGGTTAAAAATTTAGTGGTTGAGTTTTTTTGGTAACTCAATATTTTGAGAAAGAGGGGAGGTGAATTTATTCCCCCCTCAGGATATGCCTTGCTACCTACTGTCAAATCGATTTCCCTAAAAAATTTACATTAATTTTATGTTCAATGAAATCTTAAATATCTCAAAAAGATTTAGAAAAGCTTATGTATTAGTACTATAGGATATTGAATAGTTGGTTCACTGAGCTTAGTTATATATTAAATTAATGTGTTTTTTACCTTGAAACACGGTTTGGTTTGCAATGTAGCAAGCCGCGTCATAAGAACTCTTTTACTTGGGGGTTTTTTGGGTTTATATTTTATAATTTTATGGAGTCTAATATGTTACATTATCACTTTCACGTAATGAAATAACAAGAGAAAGTATCTATACAATATACAATCTGAAGTGTCCATCAGGAGTCAAATTCAAGAATTCGATACACCTGCACTATCTAGGAATCATCTCCTGTATACGTAAATGAATCCATATAATATAAAGATTGTGTTTGTATTAGGTCATGTTTTGGGATTTGTCCAGCTGCCCTCTTCTGCTCTTATGATAAAGAAATCATTCGGTTCCGTTAATTAAGTTTTAAAAGGGTTAATTCTGTATGAAGGGTCAACAAGAGTAATTCTGGTAACCAACATAAGTAGTTCATATGAATTATCAACTAATTAATTTTGAGCATGTATATGCATGGGAGCTAGCTGTCTCTTGGTTTGGTTTGTGAGGCCTGGATGTTTACATGTTAAAAAGGATGCATGTCAGAAGACAGTTTTGAGCCACACTCCAAAACCCACTCCTCATCAGTCATTCTCATCTTGGTATGCTTTGACAATGATATAAATTAATAAATGATTCAAAATATAATATATAGAGGTAACTGCGCATGGATGGGTCAATGTCATTGTTAATACCCTTTTGCCCATTTAAAAAAAAAAGATTAATCACTTTGTTTATTTTGTTTCTTTTTTGCTGTTGTTTATTAATTAGAAGTTTGAATGATTTTTTCTCTTTATATTGGTTTTTGATCTAATTGTGGGTACTCGAATGTTTGGTATGTTGGTTTCATTGCAGGTTCTTTAGATATTAGCCAGCTGAAGAACTCGAAGGCGCTAACTGAGACAGCATATAAGTTGATTTTTCCGGAAAACAGATATGTTTAAGAGAAATTTTGCAAAGCTTAACCAGGCCATGGGATTTCAAAGATCTTCCAACAGGCAAAAGGTGCAGCCTGGTGTTAGTGATCTCTCTTCAAATGAGAGAGCACCAAATTCGTGTCATCCTGTAATCAATGGATCAGCTGTTTCTGATGATGCAAATTACAGTTCATGGATGGTGAGTTCAATTTCACCAGTATTTTCCATTGCATTAAAGTCAAACTTGCTTCTAATTTGCATCAAGCATCTGACCACAACACATACCAAACTATTAGGTGGACCATCCTTCTGCATTGACCTCATTTGATCAGATGATGAAAGATGCAAAGGGGAAGAAGATCGTCGTGTTTTTAGACTACGACGGGACTCTCTCGCCGATTGTAAATGATCCTGATCGTGCTTTCATGTCTGATGAGGTAATCACTAATGCTTATGCATGTAAATGAGGAGAAACTTTTCCGAAACATGATCACACACAACGTTTTCCTCTCTCGTATCTGAGTTAAATCCACAAGTACAAGAGACTCATGCTGAATGTATTGAACAGTTACAAGAAAATAATGCGAGCTATGCAATCGTTGTTAAAGCAAGAAACTCATAAATCATTAAACCCTCAATGTGCAGATGCGTGCAGCAGTTCGTGAAGTTGCAAAATACTTTCCAACAGCTATAATCAGTGGTAGAAGCAGAGATAAGGTAACTACATAGGAAGAGTTTTTTGCTTGCTTTTAGCAATCTTTCTATATATTAGATTTTTGGGGCAATTTATGAGGCAAAGTTGATAATGTATCCATGGTGTCTTCTCTGCAGGTGAAAGGATTTGTTCAGTTGAATAACATATATTATGCTGGAAGCCATGGGATGGACATTATGGCACCACCTAGGCCTGTTAGGTCTAGTGAGGGGAAATATCATACTGTATCCCTTGACAGAAAGGTAAATATGATTAGTCCATTTTTCCTGTTTTTTGGTCTAGACACATGCACGTTCTTTGCTAAGAACCATGAGAATGAGTTAACGAAGAACACAGAGGGGGAAATGCTCAATCGTAGTAGAACGGTTTTCGAAAAGAAGAGTGGACATTCTCTTAATTCCCTCATAACTGATCACATGCTTTGTTCACTTTGGTAGGGCAATGAAGCTGTCTTTCAACCTGCTCAGAAATTCTTACCTTCAATTCAAAAGGTAGGTCGGCTTCTTTATTTTTGAAGATCCATTTTAGTCTTAGCAGACACCAATTCCACCTCATGGTCATGTAGTGACAAATTCTGTGTGTTCGTAACAGATTCTGACAGAACTGGAAGAGGCAATTATGAAAATACAAGGTGCCAGGGTAGAAAACAACAGATTTTGTGTCTCTGTACATTTTCGACAAGTTCGAGATGAGGTAAAAATAAAGCCCTAAGCCCAAATCTTTTAGTTCTGTTTCATTCCAGCATCACCATCACCACAACTATCTATATAAAGCATGAAATTATGAGTTAATTTGTATGGGAAGAAAGGATTTTGAAATACAAGGATTATTTTCGTTTCGAAACCAGGATTATGGGATCTTAGAGGAGAAGGTGAAGTCTATTCTGAAACACTATCCAGACTTTCGTTTGGGTTGGGGTAAGAAGGTATGCGCAAGTGTCTTTGACATTCTATCAATCTCTAAAAGTCTATAACTGATTAACATGATTGTCCTCTAAAGTTTCTGTGATTCTACATGAAGGTTATGGAAATACGACCATCAATAGAATGGGACAAAGGCAACGCCCTAGAATATTTGCTCGATACTCTAGGGTTAGGCAACTGCACCGATGTTCTCCCGGTTTACATCGGAGATGACCGGACAGATGAAGATGCTTTCAAGGTACTGTTCAAGGAAACGATTTCTTTAGTTCAGAATTCCTGCTACCAGATTAAGTTGCTGAATCAGTCTCCCTATGTTTACACTCTTGCAGGTAATTCAAAAGAGAGGCCGAGGGTATCCAATCGTGGTAGCGTCCAGTCCGAAGGATACGAAAGCTTCCTACTCCCTCCATGACCCGTCGGAAGTCTTGACTTTCTTGCTGCGTCTAGCAAGGTGGAGGAAGGCCTCTAGTTCGAGCAGGTCACTGTCTCAGATCTGGGGTGTAGGTAGCTAAAAGTCGAGACAGGTCTTGTGCGGAGAGGAATTTTGGATGGAAATAGAGATGTGTTTATACATGCAGGGAGGAAAGCCAGGAGCCATTTTATTTGTTGTTTTGTATAGTAGTATCATATGCTCACGGCTTGTAGATTAGCCAATATAAATAAAGAACAATGTTTGTGAATGACTGCATCTTGACTCGCCCAGATTGTATCATAACCCAGTACTTTACTTCACCACATTAATGTCGGAAAATCTTTTAACTGTTTTAAAATTTCTGGCCAAAACCCACTAATGATTTTTATTATTTGAAAGACCTGTCAAAAAATATTTTCTTTAAAACTATTCAAGCCTGAAACTTTAAACAAACAAGACTGGGTGGACTATGCTCAAACAAATAAATGAGAGGAGAAATTACCGTTTCAAGATTAGAATCTGAATCTCATACAACTCAACATGCCCAACGTTGACAGTTAAACACCAATGGCTTCCAATAGTTGGCTGGGCATATTGGTTTGAACCCTTCTTTAAGAAATCTGCCACTAAAAAAGATCCAACTTCGATATTTTCCTGTCTAATCATTTTTTTAACACTGTTTCATGTAAAAACCTAATGGGTGTTGAAACCCATGGTTTGTATTGAAGAAACTAAAGCACAACCTGTACTTCTCATCCATTCCTCCGAGCCTCGTCTCTCAGGAACCCATTAGGGGGCCACTCGTAACAATAATCCTCTTGACCTTCCCACCTTTTCAATTTGCCATCTACCACAGTGTGCACTCCCTCCTTCCTCGCATTTCTTCATCATGTCTTTCAGATCTTCATGAAAATGGGTATAGTCGGTATCTATCCTTTCTGTAAAGTATGTGCAGCAGGCATGCTGGTATAAGACATTGTAAACCAGCGACCAAAAGGTCAACCTTCCCCTGAGAGGGGCAAACTGAGGGGCAGGGTGAAGTGAGGCTTACCCGTGTAGTTCCTCTTCATCCCACCCACTTCGTCTGCCCGGTTCAGATATGCAAGAGGAAAATCTGGTTTCTGTGAATGAATCATTCTTTGGCACGCTGATCTAGCCACGTAATCAAACCCTCCTGAGAAGATAAGTACATCAACCATATCACACGCTACTCTGATGAAATATGCAACAGAAATTAACGTGTAAATCAAAAAATTCAAGGTACAAATGAAAATGGCAATTCAACAAGTAGCTTGGCAAGAATGCTATCCAGCTGAATAGTTCCCCAAACATGCTTGACCATAAATTTTATAATCTCTAAAATAAGTTTGTCCTTGCTGCTCATGATTACTGTAATCATGAGCAGCATCCTATCGAGCACATTTCCACCCAGCTACTTGAAATAACTAGTATGTATGGCCTCAGTAGGGGCAATCCTCAAGACACAACTTCATGAAACAACTCGGAAGCTCTTTCTAGAAACCTCTTAAAACTTTATAGCATGCACATTGAATGGGCCATCTATGACAAGAGGAAGAGAAAATACCTGTGAACCCGGGGTGAGGATGGCTGATCTGGAGAAGAAAGATCAGAATCTCTTCGGATATCTTGTTGCTCATTAATGTCTCTTGATGAATCTTCACGAAGATGCGGTGATGCCTTATCAGCTGTGAAACGAGCTGGTCCTACAAATTCTAGATGCTGATCAGGAGAATTGTAGCCTGTGTTTTGGTCATATGGATAAAGCATAACTACAGATGCAGAAACTCCACTAGTAGTCACAACTGGTACTGGTGGATACATGCCATATGCCGCATTGGTAGAACCACGGTCCGTGGAGTTCGAGAACCTAAATGAATTGCGGGGATGGTATCGTGGAAGAGGATCTTGCTTTGAGTTCCATGACCTGTCAGAACGGCGATTATTTGCTGTACTCCTATCCATCCTAAAGGATGACTTCTCCCCTTGGTTCTGACTTTGACCACGAGCACCAGATCGTGGTCTTGGGTTGTTATTCCAGTTTCCTTCCCTTTCGTCATGGTGGTCCTTCCGGTCATAGTTGTAATTTCCCCCATGATTTCTAGTATTGGAAGATTGTCGATCCCTGAAAGATAATTTCTGAAGACAGAAAATAAAATTTTACAATAAACCACAATCACCTCCAAACATGCAAGACAACCCCACAACTGAAAACAGAAATCAATGCTGACAGGACATGAAAAATAAAAAGGAAAGGTCGATCAACATCAAACCAAAACATGAAGAGAGTCGCAAATTCAATTAAAACCAGTATCGAGATACAAATTACAAGAGGTCTTATCAGTTCAGAGGCAGCATAATATGGCTCAAAGCAAGTCATTTATCAAAATATTACAGCTTCACTGAGCCGCTTCTACAGAGTTATATACAATTATATTGCCATTCTCGTACTTCTAAGAGGGCATATCTAATACTTATTTTGCATCACCCGGAACAGCATGCAGTGTATATATGAGCTAAGATGACCTTGGATAGTCTACAAGAGTATGACATTTTTCTTTCTAGTGACCCAAGTATCAACTGAAATCATAGACAAATCAAGAACGAACTAATCACCCTTAGCCAAGAATTCAAGAAATCCCAACTCCTATCCTCAAGAAAGCCCTCTTTTCAGAACCTCAAGAGTTAATCTGTTGATACAAAGAGATCACCACGGCATTATAGCACACATGTTTACATTTCTACCCAGGACCTATTTTCCTCCCTCTTCCATCAGATCATAAGGATACCCTCCTAAACAGAGACAATCCTTGGTTTAAAAGAATGAGGTAATGCTTAAATTTGAACATTATCTATTGGAAAGAAAAAAACCTTTCGCCTCCATTAAATGGCATCCATTATAAGCCACATAAGAAAAATATCTTTAGCAATTGAAACTTGCTGCAAAATTAAGAAAATACAACTAAGCGAATATACTAGTAGCACATACAATGGAATCAAACTTTCATGAGATATAATAGAACAATAACCATGGCAACAATTCTTGCTGATATCCTGGTCCTCAAGTTACATAGAGAAATGAAAGATGTCAGGCATAGTTCTTTACCAATAGAATTTATCGGGGGAAAGAGGTCAATTTACCGGATTGGGCAGGTAAGTTCCAGTTCCAGTACGATATCTAGGAAGATCATCTGCATAATGTTGATAAAAGCCCGCCTGCCTACTAGATCCTGGCTGGACAGGAGAGACGGGGATAAGATGAGGACCATTCATATGTTGAGTGAAGAGATTCATGTTTGCAGGTCTTCCAGGACCATCCCACGGGAAATGTCCCTGGAAGTACATCGGTGGTACCACAACAGGATATGGACGGGGCAAGGAATCTTTATTTGGAGCATTTTGGCAAAGCCGCCCATACTGTAGATTGTTCCAGTGGCTCGCAAAATCACTATTCAAAATGTCAGATCTGCTCTGTTCAGAATGCACTAAGGAAGAAGCATTATTCACAGATGTAAAAGTATTTAAATTCTCTGACTGGTCAACATTCTCAGATGAATCTAAAATTTGATTCGAGTGACTATTTTGAGAATTATTGAATTCTTCGTCCCTATCGAATTTTCTGGTGGATACAATTGAGGTTCCTGCTTCAGTTGGAAGGTTGTAAGATGGATACGTAGTTAGAAAAGGCACCGGTGGTCCTGCACGATAAAATGCAACAGGTAGTGCTCCATGGTTAATGTTAGTTCTCTGATGCGATTCAGGACCCACAAACATTGGAGCAAATGGAAGCATTGAATTTGATCTACTCATTGATGATGGATCATAACTAGGTATTTGATGAGTCCAAACATGTGAAGAAGCACCAACACCAGAAACCACGCTTTCTGACAGTTCAGTGCCTGAGGTTGACAGCCGAATCAACTCTCTGTCATCATCATCTGGCTGAGAAGATATGTGATTAGCTGATTCATCTCCATGCTGCCTTTCATTCTTATCCATCCCATGTGCAATAGGTTGATCTGTAGAAAGAAAAGATTTCTTTCCCTGCTGACCCTTCATTGACTTGTGAGTCCTCAAAAGTGACCCATCACCATTATCTTCAGATTTGCTTCCTGAGGAGGATGCTTGTGAAACGGGTACAATTCTTAAACTGGCCAATGAATAAGCATCGGACTCCCTACGTATTTGATATTCAGCACCCTCACTGTAATTTTCCCTAATCAGATCTCTGTCTTCTGTAATTAACTCATGATCCCTTGGTGAGAAACTGCCGGAGCTACTTGCATGGGTTGAATGGACATGGCTAGACTCAACAGAAGCAAAAGGTTGCCTATGCTCCTGCAATCGAGATTGGGAGCTTCTGTTCTTCTGTTGATTTCTTACAGAATCTGCAACTGACTTAAACCAATAACCATGATCGCTCACCTCTTGCCTAAACTCTGTAGATGCCAATTTAGCATCAACCTTTTCAATCATCACTTCTTGATCCAAGGTCATTCCCATGCTTGGAAAATAGTGGGAAAATGGATATGGAATAAAACTTGGATGATAATGCATGTTCGGCACCCAAGGGGACTCAAAAGGAGGAGCATTTATGGGAACTGTACCAGTCATTTGTTTTTGAGCATATCCAAGATTAGCAGGTGGTATTGCAAAAGGCGGTTGACCAGAAGCTAAATTCACAGGCATCTGACCCTGTTCGTTGACACTATAACCACTGAAAGATGCCATGTTAACACGATCTTGCTCTTCCTGATGCAACTGCATTGTTTCAGAAAGAGAGAGGTGGTCATCCGTGGTTCCTTCACCAGAATCACCAAAATAGCTATTTGAAGCACTAGTAGAATCAACAGTAGCATCAATGCTCTGATGGGATGAGGTATGCCTTGAAGATGGTGAATTTTCAGTTGAAAATCTTGCACCATGGTTCTCCAAAACCTCAGGAACCAAATTTCTCCTCCTATTGTGTGACCTCATAGAAGCAGTCTGGCCATTTACTGTCTCTGATGCCTTGTTACGCCTCCCTCGAGAAGGGACTTCACTGGATGTAACAATCAGTTCAGGACTGGATTGAGTCCTTGCAAACTGATATCGAGCATGCCCTTCATTCCCCAAGTACTCTGTTCTGGAACTTGTTGTCTTTTCATTATGTGCATTCTCATTCAAACTATTGGATCTTAAATTTTGATTATTATGATCCGAGTCTGTGGAGTTAGTCGTCAAGTTGGCCTGCATCCTCTGGCCTAGATTTCCAGATATAGCTGATATATCACCAGGTGTGGACGTTAATTTTAAAATGTGGTTACCATGCTTGGAGGAAACACCATCAGATACATGAGCAGCATGAATCACCCCAACCTTAGATTGATGACCAGAAGGATCCTCTTTTGTCTTTTTGCTGCTTGAGTAATTTCTAAAAGTCTCAGAACCATCAATTATATTTGACTTGATTGGCCTTTGAACAATGTGATCGGGACTTGGAGCATCAGGGCGATGACCTTTACAATGCCTATCCCATGTGTTCATGAAAAACTGGTTGAATTCAGCAAGCAGATTCTCTTTTGGACAGTCAAGTAATCTGGCCAGACGTTGAGCTCCAAAAGCAAAAGCACTACGAATCCTATAGAAGTTACCTAGCAAAACAATGAGGAATTAAGCAATTAGACAGCAATATAAATGAAAAAAGGAACATAAATAAAAGAGGCGATCCCTATCTGATATTTCCAAGATCACATTTAACAAGAGAAGCATGTGAGAACCACTGAAACTGCCTCAGTCCTTGAAACATAGGAACAAACCAACATAAATCATTGCTGAAAGACCATTAAGAAAGTACTCCTGCTAACAAACAGCAGGCATGTTTTTATTCAAACCAACTCAACCAGGCCTCAGTTCTGAGACTTCATGATATCAAAGCATAGTGTGTGTTTGTGTGAGTGTCTGACTGCAGGGATATCGAATACGCACATACATTCATGCATGTATGCATAAGTGCAAACAACTTGCTAACTCAACATTAATGTGAAAGTTATTCCAGCTTTAGTTTGGAGCAATACAAAGTTATTCCAGCTTTAGTTTGGAGCAATACCCTTACTGACACTACGGCCAAGATTGTTATTTGTACGCAAAGGATCAATGACATTAAAATATTTGGAAACAAAGGATTGCTCCTGATTTTCCTGCTGGCTAGGAAAGACAGCATACACCGAGCTGCACACTTCTAGAAACAATTGGCTGAGGAGTATCTGTCCACCATCTTCGCGTGGAGAGAGAGCTGTAACATTTCAGAAAGTGAATTCAGAAACAGCCATTGCAATACAACTAGCAGAAACATCACTAAAAGCACTGGTTCTTAAAATATCATTCACAGGATCCACACTTACCAGTCACATTAGGAAGTGAACTAATTGGAACTGGGCCCCAGAGACTAATGCAAAAGTGTTCCCAATCGAATTTACTGAAAAACTCCAGAAAGCGATAGAGTACCTGCAGATACAATGAAAAGATTTTCAGGTTAAAAAGCCAAATGCATTGAAAAAATGCAAATTTAAGAGAAACAGCAACTTCACCTCAAGTGGCCCAGCAAATCTATTATTGAACACATGGAATATGTACAAAACCAATGTCTCTAGAGCATAAGTTGAAATAAGGCCATGGTGAGCACCCAATATACGGCTCTCATAATAACACCAAGCTTTAATCAATATAATGCTGCGCTTGAATAGATGGTTTTGGCTTATCAGTTGATCAACCTTAAAAGTGAGAGTTGTCATTAGTGAAAGCCGAAAGAGACAAAGAGAGAGATGCACTCGGAAAATCACAAAAATAAATTTGGAATCTCTGTCCCAGAGTTAAATATTTCACCTCCTCGAGGAAGCAAAGGGTACACAAACCACCAAGCTGGTTAAAGGATATGTCTACTACAATATTTTCCACAAGACACTTTATGATCTTCACCTGCAAGATGATGGAAGCTACAATCATGAATATTTGGAAAGTGCTAACTCGTACTTCAAGAGTGGAAGGGAAGACTACATCAGCAGTATTGTAATAAAACAACCAAAGAGTAAGTTATATATGAGTAGGATACAAGCAAAAGAACATCAGAGTTAATTAATCTAAATTAAAAGGAATGAAGCATGCGACACAAGTTACCCACACAAACACAGCTGAATAAGCCAGAGTTTAGTGGAGCCACATGAGTAAATCAAGAGTAGAAAATGTCCAACAACAAGAACAGGAAAAACAAAATGAGCACTAGAAAATTGTCCTTTTTGTCCTCTTTATTTTCCCTCACTACATGGTTGATGTTCTTTTCAATCATCACTGCAACTTCATTTCTTGATTTCCATATGGCAGAGAAGAAGTATGACATTCTGCAGAACAGCCCAGAAGACTAGGTATCCTAAGCCCTCTAAAGCAGCAATTAACCAGTTTCAGACTCACAACATGATTATTTCAGTCCAAACCATTTTTCAGGTGGTAACACGGCAGTAAATGTAAATCAAGTAAAATAGAGAGAAACATCTCTATGAGGAAAGAAGCATCAAGGATATACTGAAAGAACATACCTCTGCTTGGATATACTGAACCTCTTTTACATGAAATTCAGCATTCTCACTCTTCTCCTCGTGCTGTAAAATATCCTTCACCTCATCAGCCCAGGTTTTCTTCAAATCCTGGCTCTCAGTAAACACTGTTATATCGATATCTCCATCAGGTAGATAGGTCTTGAGGGGCACAGACCCAAAGGCGAACACCTATGATTATAAAAATGGAATGAAGCAGGAAAACCATTTCAATTTAATGCAGATAACACATGCAAAGTTTATAGAAGACCTAGTGTTAAAACAAAGTTAACCAGTCAACTTCTTCAGCATTTAGTGACTTACCAACTAGCACGAGCTATGGTGCACTACCTTATTAGCCTATATATATATTGGTTGTAACCCCCACTTTTAAAGGATGTTCTTACAGTGAATGGAATTCAGATTTCAATCTTCAAGGTTAGGCGTGCGCTGCCAAAGAAATCCTAGGAGTGATTTCTCGGTTCATTTTTCCTTTAACTTACTTGATCGTTAGTTCCTTATTTGCTTCGTTTTCTAAAGCACAACCTTAAGCTAAACACATCCCAATCCCTCCCATAGCTTATTTCTCTATGTCCTAACCCACCAAATCTGTTATAACTTGCAAACCATAGTATTTAGGTGCTGTAATAAATCCTAGGAGTGATTTCTCAGTTCATTTTTCCTTTAACTTACTTGATCGTTAGTTCCTTATTTGCTTCGTTTTCTAAAGCACAACCTTAAGCTAAACACATCCCAATCCCTCCCCATAGCCTATTTCTCTATGTCCTAACCCACCAAATCTGTTATAACTTGCAAACCATAGTATTTAGGTGCTGTAATAAAGAGTCTGCATCACAATTTCAGTCATTAGAACTAACTGGAAGAAAAAATTTTGACACGATATTCTCTAGATGTCTGGCATCATTAAGCAAACTCGACACATATCCGCCACAGGCTACATGTGGAAATTTGAAAATAAAGTTGCAAGGGGTACGGTAGTAATGGAGATATCTTGCACAGAAAATTATTAGATGTCCTTTTTCTCATCTTTGTTTTGCCTCACTATGTGGTCGATGTTCTTTTCAATCATCCCTGCAACTTCATTTCTTGATTTCCGTATGACAGAGAAGAAAGTATGACATTCAGCAGAACAGCCTGGAAGACTGGGTAACCTAAGCCCTCTAAAGCAACAATTAATCAGTTTCAAACTCACATAAGTTAGTTATCCAGTTTTCCCTGCCCTGGTACAAGTTTTACATCGATAAAACATCAAAGTAAGTGGCATGACTCTCATGGTCTCACCTGGTAATTCATAGTCATGATCACTCGGTTTTTACAAAATGACTAAAACTATGACAACCTCCATCCTAAAAACACTAAACCAATCTAAAAGCCAACATTTAACACCATTCAATAAAATTATGATGTAACTAAAGATAAATGAATAAGGAAAATTATCCAAACCTGACAGGGGAAGCATTTCATTATAAGGCGCTGAACATAGCCTAAAACAGCAGTTCGGCGCTCCTCAGATGGTTGATTGGGCTGAATACAAGCAATAAGTTCTGCAGTTCTCTCCTCAGCAATTGCCCATCTCTCTAGCTCAAGTGCTCGAGTGACAGAGTTGGCTTCATTAGGCAAGAGACCATTAGGGGAAAAGACACCAGGCAGGACCGAGTCCTCTAGACCACCCATGCAATACTTACCCTTTGCAATCCCAATCTGTATGAATTACCTTCCCCTTTAGGCATCATTTAAGAGAAGGAATATCTATAAGCATATCTCAAAATATTAGGAAAAGAGCGGAAGTAAATTAATTCTATTTTATTGAAAAGATCACCACCACAACATATCAGCCTTATAACAGTAGGAGATAAGATTCCAGAACACTTACTATCCGTTCCTACAGGTATAAATATCAGGACAGAGCACACAAACACACATGTAGGATGGGGACTATTAACAAGTTAAGACCCAACACATATAACCAAGAAAGGAAAATTATACAGGCCAACATATTGTACGCATGTATACATATGTACACGCAATTAACAACCTTCAGTTGGCAATAAACCCAGAGGAAGAAAGTTTAAAAAATTGCCAAAGCTAAACATACAGAGTCCACCTTTTGGATTTTGGCAGGTAACTAAAGAACTATTACGCATGTATACATATGTACACGCAATTAACAACCTCCAGTTGGCAATAAACCCAGAGGAAGAAAGTTATAAAAAAAAAAATTTGCCAAAGGTAAACATAAGGAGTCCACCTTTTGGATTTTGGCAGGTAAGTAAAGTACTAAGATAAAAATTACTAGCCCAAAATCAAAATTCTTTGCCAAGTTTGACAAACGATCAATTCTTGACAGATTCAAGATAACATCAATTCACTTATTGATATTAAGAATAACACCAGGCCCAGCTCCTGTGTAAAACAAACAATGCAACTTGAATTATACATTCTAACATTCCTTTTCTTAACATTGCCATTTATTGGGTTTGAACCTAAAATCCTCTGCCATCCAAAGGACATCCGGCTATACATACATACACACTACTAACTTCAATGTAACCACCAAAGAACCTAGACATAAGCAATGCAAGATTATTGAAAAACAATGTGTACGGCTCATATTTCACAACAAAGTCACCAAATTAGAACCGGAATGCATTAACTCAGGCATACAATTCTCTTTAAAGCATGATAAAAATGTTTCCATATGTACATCTAAACCTCGAATGCAGCATCAAGAACACCACAGCCACATACAAATCCAAAGATCTCATTACCAAATTTGTTCACATTGGCACACGTGCACACGCACATTTATACTCTTTTTGGCTATCAACCAGAATGCAGGTAAATCACCACTAACAACCAGTACAAAATGCAACTGTTAGGCTCACCAAACAAACACTGCTAAAGAAAATCAAGAAAGAAAGAAGAAGGAAACAGAAAACCACAATTCCTCCTCTTTAGCTTAACAAACAGAAACCCTAACCTGAATTTCACACAATAAAATCAAGCAAAATAACAGATAAGAGCTCAAAATTAATAAGAAAAAAACACTTCGCCGATTAAAAAAGAGCAAGAAGTGGAAGTAAAGAAAGCTAACAATAAGTGAAATTCGAAGAAAAACTCACTCGATCATGCAAATTTAACCAAGTAAGAAAATAACCGTATTCTGCGATTCCACGGCAGCTGCAATGGAAATGTATAGAGAGAAATGACGAGAGAGAGGGGGGGTTAGGGTTTTAGCGAGCGAGCGGGGGAGAGAGAAATCCTGATTTGGGATATTTTACAGTAGGAGGAGGACAGAGCAGAGTTAGAGGAATAATTTACTTTCTATTTGTTGATTACTATAAATTGGAAGGCAGAGGAAATAATGGTGTGCGACTGTGCGTGCGTTTTTGTTGCTGCTCTGGTGGTTGTTGGCTTGAGTGTGCTTCATCACATAGCCGGGGATTTGCATCGATTATAAAATATAAACTCGGGTCCTTAGGTTATCAAACAATTCTAAAAACAATGTTTTTTTTTAATAAAATGAGTTTGTTTTCGCAATTTTATTTTATTATTTTTGAAAGAAAATTGAAGGTGGCCTTGTAACGCTTCGGTTTCATTGAGATTAATTTAATTAAAAAAATCATAATTTAACTAAAAATATTAAAAATATATTTTTTTAAATATTAAAATAACAATAGAACGACTCGAATTTATTCAAATTAATTAAGGTTAACCTGTCAAATCTTTAATTTAGATCATGAAACCTTAAAAACCTTATGAAAAATAAATTTAAAAAATTATTAAGTTTTATTTTTAATCAATCTAATTTTATTTTTTTTATTATTTAAAAAATGTTCTAAAATTGTGTATAAACTATACACACACACATTAACAAAACACAAATTTATTTTCCCACAGCCCCACTGCTACTCTTTTCATTGCATCCCTTCGAATTTGCTAAAGCCCACGAGCCTTTGTAGCCTCCCAAATCACACGAGCCTAGAGGTGTGATTGGTTGGGCAGCTGGTGCTTACCTACCTAGCTACCTCCTCAGATATTTTCCTTTTTCGTTTTACGGCTACAATGCCTTCGTCAATTGTGTAAACAATTAGGAATGGAGAACACTATTATTGTATTTTAAAATAATTAAAATATTATTTTTATTGTTTTTAAATAATTATTTTTACTATTAAAATATTAAAACGATATAAAATTATAAAAAAAAATTAAAGCAATTTTTTGAAAAGTATTTTTACATCAAAAAAACAAACCATACTTAATTTTCTCTAGTATTTCTTAATGGATTGATTTTATTCCAACATGATGAAGCAAAAGACATGAAAGTCACCATAAGTTAGGAAAAATGGTATTTTATCTTTTTATTATTATTAACGTGCATTGGGTCAGTTTGCGCGAATCTCAATCATAGTTTTTAAATCTGACCCGGTGGTCAACTCAGTATAATGATCAGGTCACAGGTTAAATGGGTTGACCCTAAAAAAAAAGAATTCCACTAACTTTAAATACGTGGTTATTATCTCTCCGATAAAACTCCAAAAGCTGCCCATTAATGGTAGCTTTTTCCCATGCACCTACCTTCTCTGCAATCCACAAAATCACACCACTAAAAAACCACCATTTTTCTCTCTCTTATTCTCTGTCCCCAAGATCCCTAATTAGTAATCACAACAAACTCACTATTTCATTTTCTTTTAAATCTTCCCCACTTTTCGCCCTCAAAATCCTTCATTTACTAAC
>Ga0325404_1000584_pt1 | contig 36930 bp, 18 predicted proteins | sample PopdelMetagenome_18_FD_205664 | JGI IMG/M metagenome (GOLD analysis project Ga0325404, IMG submission 205664) | Populus deltoides microbial communities from Bellville, Georgia, United States - Xylem-Control-R1 | ecosystem: Host-associated > Plants > Phyllosphere > Stem > Wood/Secondary xylem...
ATATATATATAATTAAATCACCAATGAATCAATTACAAACGAATAATCAAACAAACAGAATTATATATATTTCACCCCGAGAACGCAAATTAAGGCATGCATACAAAAACAATTGATAATGAAATCATCGATCATATATATGCTTGAGGTTTCCCTCTATTTTTATTATCAGTAGAAATTGCTAATTAAGAATACAAAGATAATATATAAGATCAGGTCTTACTCTTAGGGTAACCAATTCACTCAACGATAATATTGCATTAACATTGATCTCTGATGTGCTGTTGTATTATTCATAGCTTAAACCATCCATAAATACTAATTAATTAATTAAGTGCTTTTTTTTTTAACCCTCTCCTGCTGCATGAAGTACAATAGTAGGGCATGACAATATTGCATGGTTATTATTGAATCTTCTTCTTGGAAGAGTACCCTTTAGATCTCAACGTCTCCTTGCAGCTGTTTCCCTTTGAGCATTGAAGAAGACAGCTGCTACCGGCAGGTCAAGCTCATTTTCTTCAGCAAATTTCCTCGTGTTAAATTTGTCCCTTGAGGATGGTGTGCTCACTGTTTGTCTTCCTTTCTGCCTGAAAAGAAGGTAAACAAACCTGTGGATCCCGATGTTAGGCCTTGGCATCTCATAGTTCACCACTTCCCTTCCTGCAAGAGTATATATATATATGGTTTATTTTCATCCCCCAAAAAAACCGTTCACATATATATTATGATGACTTTTCTTTCTAGATTAGGGTGAGGAATCATACCGAATGTGGCATCTGTGGTGCCTGGGATATCAGTTACTATCCTGTAAACATATTGGCCAAATCGAGGTCAAGTAATGAGCATGTAATTTGCTAAAAATGTATATAAGTGATCTTAACCTTTCTTTTTGCTACTATTTTGGTGCTACGAGCACACCTTAATTTTGCACTCACAAGTTTTACGAAGAAATCTGGAAACGATAGAATCAGCCTTTTTAACTCGATCTCCTTTCGGATTGTTACTAGAATTCAATTATTACTACTATACCTTTTCACTTTTTGTTTATGGAGATAATTCTTTCCTGGCTTCAGTTCTATATAAAGTGAACAAAATTAGAGGAATATATATATATATATATATAGACACACACACACACACACACACCAGTGTAGGTGCTCCCTCAGGTATGGATCACTAGGTCCTGGAACATCTGGGTCTGTCATGACCTGCAGTCATCAAGGTATACATATAAATATATAGCTAGTTAGAATAACAATGATCATGGTATACACACATCAAAGAAAAATGAAATTCCTGGGCATATTAATTGGGAAGTAACAGGAAATTACAAAACCCTACCAGGGTGAAAAAAGATCTCATATCACCACCATGGACCTCAACTTTAGGTTTATGAGTGACAGCAGATGGGAAAAGCTCATGGCCATTATAAACCTGCTTGTTGGAGTTATAAGTGACAGTCATTTTCACATTTGGAGTGAAATAATCAATTACATCTCCAATCACTCTCCCAACCACAAGAGGATCCGACAGATTTGCCATAACAAGTGTGTGTGTGTATATATATATATAGCTAGATCAGTGGTACGTAGTTGTAGAATAAAGGAATTAAGCAGCGAAGAGAATAGTAAACAAGCAAATAACAATAATAATAAGACTCTGTTTTCTTCAGCTTTGGAAGGACTCGTGCTGGGGATTGAGGGTGGGAGCCTCTCATACTTATAGTGCTCAGATGTATGCTGCTTTGGATCCATGGAAACTCGTGAGCCTCAAGGGAGGTGGGGTTATAAAGAAAAGAATAGAAAGTGGGACATCAAGAAAAAGGGTGTGTCCGTACTAAAGCTACGTTTGTCCACGTGATAAAGAATATATTTTTTCAAGCCTTTAAAACAAGCTAAGCATTAGCATAAGGGCGGTAAAGCTAGGCAAAAACAATTCTTAGCGAATGTGCGGTAGACCATATATTACTTGCAACAAAGGTGCAAGACTGAAGACTCCTATATTTCCATAATTGGTAGATAATTGTGGAACATCATTAATTCACTGCAGCAGCAGAAATGTATGATCTGCTCTATATATGTAATTAATTAATAGCTTCTTAATTAGGAGGTGATTTGAGGATAAAATCTAATTAATTTACTTACTAACTAGGGCTTTAGGCAGCTGATCATGGTTTTTTTGACCCCTCTTTTTCGACTTTTGCATACAGTAAATTTGCTAGTGACCATATATTTGACCTCTATATATATATATATATATATATATATATATATATATATATTTCAAAGCTCCAAAACTAACTCGTTCAAATAGTTTAATTAATTATGTATCAATCAAGATTAATCAATGTAATTAATTCAGAAACAAAGACGGTGCTCAATGTACATACAAAATAACTCATGACTTGATTTTACCCATCTATAAACAAGACTAGATCATCAAGCTACCTAGCTATACACACATAATTAATTGGATTATTCTTTCATAAAAAAAAAAATAATTGGATTATTTAATATTTTAATTTATGATTCTTTGAATCTATAAATTAATTACGCACTCACATTGATCCTTGATTAGCCAAAAACCAATAGATAATCAAGTAGTAATATTCTTCCAAATTAACAACTCTGCTACATGTGATTATTATATTTCTTTGTGCATGGCAGAGTTGGAGAGTTTAAAGTGTGATGTAGGTATCCACTGAAGCAACTCCCACTCTTTTTATGGGTTTTTTTTTTTTTTTTTGTTGAACTTAGAAGAAGACGGATAGAATTTATTAAGCAGATCCTGCTAAGACATTCTCAAGCTAGGAAATACTCGTGATCTTTTATATTAAAGGTAAAATTCCTGAGATGGGTGTTGCTAGAACCTTTCCAAGATTTGCCATCACTTATGGTTTGCTTACCCTATTTGGACGTTTTTTTTTTTTTAATGAAGGTTTAGCGCATAAAGGAACTCCACCATGCATGAGCCTGTAACGAAGACTGCTAGTGCTTTGGGGTCATTTCATGTAAAGAGATTCATTGTTGGGGTCCTTCGTTTTTTTGTTCCTAAACAAAGTAAGTTGAAGTTGGATTGCCCTAAATGGAAGCTCAAGCATTCATCTTTTTCTTCATATTCCACACCCTTACCGTTTTCTCCCACCATCTTTTTCTTCTCTCCTTCTTCTTCTTCTTCTGCCACTATATATGAATTCTTTCTTTTTTCCAGGTTTTGTGCCACTTCTAGTAGCTAGGTTTCACACTGTTCAAAAAGCCTACTCATGCTTTTAGAATCATGGGTTCTCATGGTGTCCAAGTGGAGGCTTCGTGATCAATTATACGATGACCAGTACTAGCTACTGTCATTTTATTTGATAACCTAACATGCAAGCATTCAATGGGAATTTGTTTTAAATATATTGATCACTCATGGCAATACGTCTCGATCCACTGTTTAGTACGAAAAAAACATGTAAGAAATAATTGCCTATAAAAAAAATTATGAAATAAGAACAATGAAAAAAAATAAATAATCAAATGATGCTGTCACTAATAAACCCACAAATATTCCCACAAACCACTAAGATTTGGTCTAAGGATAGTTGAAAGTCTTGTTGTTTAAGTACTAATTATAGCCTTAAATAGCTTGTGAATTTCTTGAATTTTGTTCACCTTCCAGTCTAAGATTTTTTTTTTCAAAAATATAAAATAAAATAAAGGTAATTTAGCTTTCATCAGGAACCTAGCACAACGTACTGTCTCTAAACAATTAAAATTAATTATACAAACGAATGGTTTCTTCTTCGTATTCCCACCTAATTAATGAAGGTTTTGAGAAATCCATAATTAATATTAACCATTAATTATAAACCCAAGGGGGGAAAAGAATCAATGATTTAATCTAGATAAAACTGGAGTTGAATCATCTCATTATAGAAATCTAGAATAATGATTGAGAAGCTGATGAAATTATATATTATATATTGATGTTATTTTATATGTTCATTATTAATGATTTATATATTTTTTAGAATGTTTTAAGTTAGAGACAAAGAAAAAACTAAAACATATTTAGTTAAAGAAATAAAAACACACATATAAAAATAAATAATTACTTAAATAATTTTAGAGTGTTTTTATATATATATTCAGTGTAATATTTGTATCATTTAATTCAACCCAACTTATTAAAATCAGATAATATATATAAATATTATAAATGCTAGTTGATAAAAAAATCTAATAAATGGTTAAGGTTAAAAATTTTAAAACCGCTCAACTTGATCTAACTTGTATAACCCAATATAAATAATTAACGCAAGTACTCCTTGATATAAATATAATTTTTCATTCTCTCTTTATTTTTCTCTCTCTCATCTTCACACTCATAGTCATTTTTCACTCTTTTAATATCTTTCCCTTCTCTTAATTTTTCAATTTCACATAAATTATAATTGCTTTTTTTTAAGGTTAGATATGATAATGCGACAATATATTTTACAATTCCAATCTTTTTTGTTTGATAACCAAGAAATCATAAAAAAAATGAAAATTTCAAGAACGCAGATTGAACTTTTATTTTCTCAATCGAATCACAAATCTAAAAGCACTTTATAGTTTATTCCTGCTAGTTTTTTTTTTCTATCATATTATTCCCTAACTATTTGATAAAATATTTGACTATAATTTTTGTTTTATTTGTTTTTATATGAAAATTGTGATAGTTTTTAAGTTGTTCTTAATATATGCATTTTAAGAGTTTTATCTAATTCTAACAATTACAATCTGATTTTTTAAAAACCGTCGAATAATAAAAAAATTAATATACTCAACCTGTGAATATTTATAATATCCATAAAAATTTAGCCCAACATGATATATCAAACCTGTTCTGGTTAAAAAAAAAAATTGAATTGATTGAATTTATATTTTGTAACATATCAAAAATTAAGTTGGATACAATTATGGATCAAAATCTAACCCATTATATTATTAGAGAATAATATAAATCATATCCTAAAATCTCATCTAACAGCTTAAGTCGGGTTGAAATGGTTCCTTGACATGGTATCAGAGCCTTGATGACCAAGCGGTCACGAGTTCGAATCTCACCAATGCAACTCCATTTATTTGATAAAAATTAAGCACAAGTTAATGTGAGCCTATGTAAGTTTTAAGCCCAAAGAGCTTTTACTTGAGTAGGTGTGTTAGAGAATAATATAAATTATATCATGAGATCTCACCGCTATTAGATTAAGGTGGTTCTTTAATATATATCACCACCAAAATCAGCAAGAAAGCATTCCGAGATATATTTCTTCTGTTGTTGCAGTATAAATTAGTATACATCGATCATAGCCAATAAAAGCTACTATCGATATTTCCCTGATTTGGTTTTTTTTTAACCAAGGAAAAGGAAGGCAAGGAGCGAATATTCATAGGGAAATTTAAAGCTTCTCTTGGTTCATGATTCCACTGGCCATACTATTTTCAATGTGTGAGAAATTAAAGGGAATAATTTCGAATTTCCTACAGACCATTTCAACCCTTTGGCTTCGTCAAATTTGAAGCATTAATTATATTTAATTATGCGTGCATCTTGTCAGCGTACATCGATCATGCCGTTTTCCTTTCCCTTTATTATCCAAGTGATTTTTTTTTAATTTATGTTAAAAAAATTCATCCTATATATATATTCAGTAATTATGTGATAGTATGCCGTGGATAAAATATTTTTATTTCTTATATATATAGATTTTTTCTACGTATTTATGTAATTTAAAAAATTTAAGTTCTAATAAAGATTTATATAAACACATATAATCAAATAAATCAAGAATTATATAAATAAATAAATAAATAAATCATTAACAATACTTAAAAATAAAATTTAAAAAATTGAGATACGAATGTAGATTAAGATATTTAATTTCAAAAGACAGAATATTTACCTGGTTATATAGGTTTGCACGATTGAGCCCTTAATTTTTTTTCTTTGCAATTGGGGTTTGCCCCAAGTTTTTTTGAAAAAACAATCTGACAATGAGTTATTTGATTTGTCCAAATTCCTCTCCACTGTGATTGTTGAAAAATTGGGGTTTAGTTTTTAAACTAAAAACCTGTTTTTCAACCCCTTTTTAACCCAAAACATTGTAAGAACCGTGATAAACCTATCTATGACCATGAAAAAAAAAACGCTCCAAAAACTAAAATCAACTAGAAATCAAAAATGAACCCGAGCTTAAATCTATTTTTTTACGAACTTTAAAGATAAAAAAAACATCTAATATGAACTTTTCTTATCAAACATCTAATAACATTTTGTATCAAAATTGAATTGAGAAAATATTGAGGTGTTAAAATTATGAGAAACTTATGACATGCCACTCATGTTCGACACCTTTTCAATTCACTCTTTTTTTTTTTTCAATGCCGCTCTTTCATAAAAAATCAAAATTAAATGATTTTTAATTTGAAATAAATCATTGAAAAAAAAGTTTGGAAATCAAATTGAAAAAATTACATAATCCATCTAGAACCCATGTGTAGTCATGTGTAAAAGTATAGACAATGTAGCCTTGAACAATGAAAAACTCATATCTTTTAGGATTATACCTTAATTATGAGAGTGAATAGTTGGTGGTTAATTCTTTGAAGCACAAGCAACTTATAGATATAGTAGAGAAATGTTACATTTATTGACATATCTTATAAATTCACTGAAACTTGTGTAGGGATTGTTTCACGTATTATTGAGTTGATAAATCTAATGATAATTTTGATTACTCGAGCTTTTTTTATATATATTTTGTGAGTAGTGCATGATGAATTCTAAACGGTGCCTAAATTAGGTGAAATTAAGACGAATTCTTCTTATTTCTATATCTCCACATGATTTTGTACGAAACCCAAGCATAAACCATCAAGATTGAGTCAAATAAATGGGGGTGTGTATTTGATGTTGAAGTGCAGAAATTTTTTTATTTAAATATATTTTTTTAATTTGTTTTTATAATTTTAAAAATAACCACGTCAGAATCATTGAAAAATACTAAAAAAATATTAGTTTATAATTTTTTTAAAACAAAAACATTTTTAAAACAATTGCAAATACAGTACTTAAAAACACAGTAAGAAACTGGAAATTAAACATTTATATATAGATAGAAAAAGGAACCTGGCGGATAACCTTTCGCTTCTCTCAAGGACGGTGGCAAGTAGATAAAAAGAAGAATTGGCATTAGATACGTTGTCAACGCACATTCAAATAAATGTTAGTGGCCAATCAATGATATAAGAAATTATTTCTTGAATAATAATAATAATAATAATAATAATAATAAGAAATGGATGGACTTTAACCGTCCAACTATTCCTTAAGAGTCATATGTATTCACATAGCTTCCTTGCCAATCAAACAATATATTATTCTGAGAGAATATTCCTCGCAAATTAAGAAATTAATTAAATAATTAAAAAAACCCAAGTGCTTCACAATTAATTAATGGATATAGGATGTAGCATTTACATTTAGGGCGTATAATGAAGACCTACAACCTCGAAATGTAAAGTCATTGATTTGTGCTCATCCCGTGGGAGGGAGCAAGGAATCTGAATTTTGTCTCTTTTTCAGGATCCCCTCTTTCTTGGCCTGGAAAACACCTATTACTGATGCTATAACCATGTCTGTGTGTGTGTGTGTGTGTGTGTGTTTATATGTCAATTACGTCTGATCCGAATGCTTGTTAATTTTCATATATAGTACATCTAGCAGTTCCTTTAGCACCTGCAGGGTGGTCTGCTAGCAACTTAAGAGTTATTGTCTTTTTTTTTTTTTTAATAATATGTACGTTCTTAAACTTAATATAGATGGAGTGTTTTTATCGCATCGCTCCTATATTACCAGTTATGAATTCGAGATACGGGTCGTAACACTACTGTAGGAGAATTAATAGCAACAAGTTGGTGCCTCTATTACCATCTAGATATACATAATATATATCATGTGCATACAAACTAACTACATTCCGTTAGCATGGAGTTTCTAATAAGTATACCGATATCAAGACATAATAGATACTCGTGTAATTATCAAAGCAATGCATATCGTATTGAATATAATTTAGTTCAACATGAGTACTTAAAAAATAAAGCAGCGTGTATAAATATTCAATAAATTAATAGTTGTACTCATCATATAATCAACACAAATATTTATTTATATTACATGCACATTAAAGATTATCTCACTCACACGGAAAACAAAAGCAAAAGACAAACAAATGCGGAACCAGAGGCTACTGAAAATCGTTAGGAGAAACGTTAACACTTAACAGAACCTATAACACATACATAAAATACTAAAAAAATAAATCCAAGTAAAGCATCATAAAAGATTAAAAACTCTAAATTTAGATACCAAAACGTAAATATAAAGCCGAACTGTTTCACCCGATCGATCCGAACATAACTCAAACTAATCGAACCTAATGTATTCAGTAAAACTTTACTGTTGGGCGTTTACCAATCAACCACCATCACAGACCAACCGGTCAGCCAGTTTAGACTTGTCGGTCGACCAATAGCAAACAATCAACCGGTCAACTGATTTAGAACAACTAATTGATCGGGATTTCCAGAATCCCGATTAGCCAATTTTTAAAATTGCAGATCACAGAAAAACATAGCATGTTCTTCAACAACTCACGATTTCATTCATCAAATTAGTTTGTTTTATATCAACTAACACCCTAATACTTTAATTAAATTCCTTAAATCATTCAATAATCAATTCAAAATGAAACCTAAACACTTCTTAAATCTTTTCACAGTCAAATTTCTAATAGAAAAAAAAAAAGAATTGCTTGCTTGTTTATTCAACTTTTCTTGAATAAAAAGTAGTATATTCTTTAAATATCCAAGTTAATTGGGTTGGGTTTTGAACTGAAATTTTGACTCGAGTCTGTTGGGCCAAAACATGTATCTTCCATTTTAAATAACTAATCAACGTTGGAAAGCAACTTGAAATTTGAACGGGTTGGAAGAAGAAGCAAAGTGCAAATTGGATGAAGTTCAGGTACCTTCAACATCAGCGTGCACAGTTCTGGCGCCGCCAATAGTATTTGCCTATCCGAGTCAACAAGCCCGCCCTTGTCATGGTATTCTAGATGGGTCAGGTATACGAACGCATGCTGCTTTATCAATGATGGCTTCTCATCGATCAGGATCAAAATGCGGATGCCATTGGCGGCGCACAGTAAGAATATGATCCGAAACCATCCAAATAATACTGTCCTATACTTACCCTCTTAACCACATACAAAATCACTGCCCAGATTTCGCTCCATCCTTTAGCCTCCACCGACTTTAGAGTAGGCTTGCAAGTAGCGGTACCCTACTCTCTTCCCCAGCACCTTAGTAATTAGGGTTTCTTCCTACTTTTTATGTAATCTCCTTTTCTCAGCAGCGGACAATCAGATCGCAGGACAATCCTCCTCCTCCTCCTCCTCCTCCTCAGAACAGTATCCTTCAAACAGTCCTTCCTCGTCGACTCTGTCCCCCATAAGAGTACCCTTACAGGACTTGCACTTGGGCTCCTCCACATTCACAGGCTCCTCGTCCTCTCTGACAAAGCCCGTTCCTTCCCCATCCATGACGTCTCCAACACCAACTTTTACTTTTTTGTATCACCACGTTCCTCCAAATCTTGCTTTTCAACAGATTGGGTGTCCCCTCGCCGAACACAGAGTGTGTACATTTTTTAGATAGTTGATAGTCCAGCTTCCCATCTAATTTAATTTAGATCATAAACTAGGTATATACTCAAATTCTGGTGCAGGACTTTTTGAGTCCTTGAATTTTCAATCTGGGATAAATCTAATCTCCATCATCTATTCCATTGACAATTTATATGCTAAAAGTCGAAATTCATATTTATTTTGCTGTTTTAGGCAAGGCACTTGGGATTTTTTGAGGGTTGGGTTGCCTCGACCTAATTGTGATTATTCACGTTATTAGCAATTAATTAGTCTTAATAGCCATTTAGTGGTGCCTACCTTTGAGAACTCAAAACCAATTGCTTGTTCCAGAGCTCAAGATTCCAATAAAGGATGGAGCAATATAGCTGAAATGGGTGAAACAAACGCGAAAATTTTAATTCAACTGAACAATCAGGGGCAGGTTCTTATTAATACGTTCCCTGATTCCCTCACAACCAGAAAAGAAAAGCCTTATCTTATTTGAGAGGAAAAGAAAAAGAATAACAGACACTAAGATAATCATGCAGTAGAATAGGATTAACTTGTATAGCGTGGGGGAGGGGGGCGGGGGGCGAACGGTGGCACGATACTTGCACAGGAAGACATGATAGTATGAAACAATGGCTGACTATCAGGGGGCAGAATTCCTGGTACGGATCAGTCCAGATTAGCAATGACAGCATCAACCACCTCTTGTGTGGTGCTGTCTCCACCAAGGTCTTTGGTTCGACACTTCCCCTCAGATATTACATGCTTCACTGCAGTCTCAAGTCTATCAGCAAATGAAGGAAACTGAAGGTGTCTCAGCATCATGGCAGACGAGAGGAGCAAAGCCACTGGATTTGCCTTCTTTAGTTCCACCATTTTTTCTTTTCCCACGTTTCCAGCAGAAGCACCTTGCTCAAAAACAGCATAATCAGCTCCCACATTACCTGTAGTCGCCAAAAACTAAATAAATTATAAGGCAAGCTTATAGAGCTGATAATAACAGAAAAGGTCCAAAGGACGTGGAACAATCAAGCTCCTAACAGCTTCAAGATTAGGATTCCTTAATCTATAACTCCTTAAAGAAGGTAGGGAAAAGTCTTTTGCAGAATTAGAACTTTAACCAAATTCATACCTCCTGGCATGACACCAGTGCCTCCAGCTATACCAGCAGCTGTATTTGCCACAAGATTGCCATAAAGATTAGGAGTAACCTGTACAGAGCATAACAGAACTTTCATTAGTGAAAGGTCTAAAGTCAAAAGTGCTAAACAGTTGACAATCAAGCATGCATAAGACTATTGATTGCAGACAGTGGCCACTGCAAGAAGCTCAGTGAGGAGACGTGAAAAGACAAAACTGCAAGTCTAATTCTCAATTAGTTTACACCATGGTTTTAGCATCCTTGTATTATTAAATAGGGTTCTTCATTTAATCACACGACAATTTTTTCCCTAACCATACGAACTGATAATTCTCTCACCACAGCAAATGCTACCGAGAGACCTGCTGCTGAACAACAGACTTGTTCCGACACATCAAAACCGAGGTTGCATACCAACACCATAAATACATAGAAATCACCTAATAATGAATAACATCCCCCATAGACACCAATTCAAACAATAATGAACAAGAGTTTTCAAAAAATCACTTACCATCACATCAAATTGCTCAGGTTTCGAAACCAGCTGCATACAGCAATTATCCACAATAATCTCAGTATACTTTATACTCGGATATTTCTTCGCAACCTCTCTGCAAGACTCCAAAAACAGCCCATCTGCAAGTTTCATAATATTTGCCTTATGCACTGCCGTCACTGTCTTCCTATTATTCAAATAAGCATACTCAAATGCATACTTCGCAATTCTCTCTGAGCAAAACTTTGTTATCACCTAAAAACACATTCGTCACCATCAACACACCATTATATATATATATAAAAAAAGGAACAAATCACACACAACAAAAAGTAATTATTCAAAATGAAACAAATAATCGTCAAATCAGTTTTATAAGATTTCAATCTACCAAAAACTCGAACTTGAATAAGCAAAACATAATTATCACAAGAGAGACTATTGATCATGAGGTGCTATAGAATAATACTAGTTTAGGTTCTTCCCGGAATCACTTCCGGGAAAATCCCTTCCATCAAATCAACATGTCCCTTTAGTGGGTCACAAATATTCAATGATCATGATAATTAACAAAACCATTAACTAATGATTAACACAATAAACAACAAAACAATTCACTAAGTCAAACAAACAATAAAGGTTGATTACTTTAAGGCTTTCAACAACACCAGGAACCACCTCATGCTCAAGCCCAGCGTATTCCCCTTCAGTATTCTCTCTAATAACAACAATATCAACATTTTCGTGCCGTGTAGGCAACCCTGGCAAATTAAAACAATTAACCAGCGAAGCATACAAATCCAATTCCTTCCTTAACGAAACATTCAGCGAGCTGACACCACCACCGACCGGAGTCCTCAATCCTCCTTTCAGACAAACTTTGTTTTTCTTAATCGATTCGATAACTTCTTCCGGAATGCGATTCATGTCGCCGTGGACTTCGTATTTCTCGAAGTAAACCGGTGCGTGCATCGCTTGCATTACTTGTTCTACTGCGTTGGTGACTAAAGGCCCGATTCCGTCTCCGGGGATGAGGGTGACTGCGCGTGGTGTTCCGTCTCCGGGTCGCGGCATGTAGGTAACGGACCGGGAAGTTGGGATGGGGGTTAGAGAGAAGGAGGTGGTGGGTTTGGTTAGGGCTTTGAGGAGGGAGAAAGACCGGCGAGCCATGGAGGCTTAGGGATTTTTTGTGTTTGATTTTTGGAAATTAGGTCTTGGAGGCCATCAAAGGAGAGGGAGAAAAGAGCGGGTATTTTGGTAATCGAGGAGACTAGAATAGAACGGAAGAGGAAATGTTGAGGAAAGTTTAAATTTAGTCCCTATTGTATATATTATTCTCAGTTAAATTCTAAAACAAGAGACTCTATCAATCAGATATCAGATGTTTTGAAATTTTTCGGTTAGGTCCTTCCGAGAATATTTGTTAAAATTGTCCATATAAGAAATATAAATATTGATACAAATCCGGATATAACCCAACTCAGGACCCGAAAAGCTTAATAATTTAATACAAAATAATAATAATAATAACAACAAAGTTATACATCAACCTACCTATTTGTTTTAAGTAGTGTTTTAACACTTTGTTTTAATTAAGGGAATTATATCCTTCATTTGACAAAAAATAAAAAATAAAAATTCGAGTTAAATTCAACCCTTCAATGTTTTGAGAAACAATTTTTTATTTTTTAAGAGAAAAATAGGATTCAATGTTGAATATATCCTGTGTTCCTCTTTGCTAAAGTCAGCTTCGGGCCTTCAAAGGTTCATCAACAGCTAGAGAAGCTTACACCTATAACACCATTACCTGCTGCCTTCCTTGTCTTTGGTCGAACTATCTGCACCGTAATTGCCTGTAAACTACATCACATCACATCACATCAGGGTTCTTAGTTTGGAAAGCTTCCCTCTCAACAATTTATCTTGGAAGGTGATGGGATATTTGAACCTTTTAAAGCTACAACGATGATTAGGGCAATTATAGAGCTCACTTGGCAGTCTGCATATAGCAGTTTGGTTTATCTTTCTGCATCGGAACCAGGATATTACTCGGCATAGAGTACGTAAATTCGGTGACCCTCAAACTCAAACAGTTGAGTTCAGAAGATGACGAAGTATACAATGAGTACCCACCCCTAGTTGTCACCAGTAGCTATTTCTTTCAAAGTTTTGCAGCCTGATAATGAGCAATGACAAGGAAATGCCAACATCTGATGCCTAACTCATAAACAACAGATCAGATAAAAGGAATTTTGGATTAAAAGACAAGGGCGGCAAAACCATAGGCATCCTCATAGATCGCCTACACACGCAATTATCAAGCACTCAATTCTTCATCTAACAAATGTTGAAATAATTGAACGTTCATGCATACAATGTACGGATTAAAACTAACAAATAATTCTCTAGCACTCACATTTGCGAAAGAAGAAGTGAAATATTTTTTTTTCTAACCATACAAAAATTAACTTCAATGAAGCTCAGAAAACCTTTTTTAATGGCGGATACCATCTCTCAATATAATGAACATAAAAGGGATCCTTCCAGAGTGTCAAAGAAAGTCAAAAGTTCTATTTGAAAAAGCCTCCATATAGCGTTATACCCAAGAAATAAGAAAACCTAATTCTCAGCTATTAACCAGCTTCAAAACCTTTTCTGCCAACAATCCATTTATGCTGAATCAACATTCGTAGCTCCTTTTTTTCACGCATCAACCATGAAACAGCTGGCCTTAAAATGCATATACAAAAATACCTGAACTAGAGGGTTGGAGCAGGAGAAGCCACAGTACCACCCAATCCCATCTTCTGCCCCAACACTGTAAGCTGCTCAACGAACTCAATTCCAGTGAGGATTTCTGTTGTTCCATATATAACATGCTTGACAGGCTGCTGACGCTGTGCAAATTCTTGTAAGCTTCCATACTCCATATAATTACCACCACCAATCATAAACACTATAGCTTCTTTAAATGGCCCTTTCAGATGGCTGCCACTGGTCCCAGAGCCTGACTTGGGAGCTCGAGGATCAAACACAAGGTAAGAATCCACATCAGGATTTGGCCTCCCCTCCATCAAAGCTTCCACAATCCTCGTTAATGCCAGCTGCCTATCGCTAGATAATAAATTCTTCACACCAGCTGTCACAGCGCTAATTGACTGCCCATAAAGTTTTTCAGCCCAATCAACAATGTTACTTCGACTGGCAGAATTTGATGATGCCAACGACACATTTAAGGACTTCATTTTCTTCACATACTGGAATGCACAAGTATCAACCTCAGACTCCCTTAGAGAAGTTTCAATGGCTTCCACTTCTGACGGATTAATACTTTCAGAACATATAAGGTAAATGATTGCAAATCTGAGCTTATCCATCTTGGTTCCTTTCCCTCTAAGCACACCCAAAAGTTCATTCCGATCAATCCCTCCTCTGACCATCATGTCATTCTCTTTTTTCGCATAGGAATCAAGAGACCTCTCCTTGATCTCACCCAACAAAACAGTTGCAATGTTTGTGTGCTTATCAATCACCTGCTTCCGCTCTGTCAATTCAGGCAGAGAGTTCACAGCATTCATCAAATGCTTGGTGTTCCCAATCAAGTCCGTCCCATCAAACTCAGCCCCATCAGTTCCTCCAGTCCTCCTATTAACCTCATCAACATCCTTCTTATACTTGTTCAATTGAGTCTCAATTTCCACTGCAACTTCAGGAAACTCCAGGGACCCATTTGCCACCCAAAATGGATCAGAACTATCCAATTCATATGACCTCATCCCACCCTTTTCCCCTGGCACACTCAACCTGTTAAGCCTCAAGCCAAGAACATCATGAACAAGAGGAAGATACCTAAAATCATGTTGTATTCCAACTGACAATTCAAAATTTCGATCAAATATACACAAAACTGGCCTCTGAAATGAGCTCGCAAAACCCCCACCTTCTGTAAACAAATTGTTCTTTGACAATAAATGATCTCTCAACTTCTGATCTAACACCGACGCCACCATCTCTGCTGGCCCTCCACTTGGACACCTAATAACTGGCACAACAGCGAGTGTTGCCAACACACAAAATAACCCACTAGCAACCTTCTCAACAATCTCCTCAATCTCTCTATCACCAGCAGATGGATCATTCAACTGAACATAACAAAACTTCTGCGCCAACGAAAACAAGTTATGCTCCAAAGTCACAAACTCCAAATACTGGTCATGCACCTTCAAAATCTTATCTATGGACTCCGAATTCAATGTCCCTGATGCAAGATCCTCAAGAAGCGGACGAGGAATAGATGATGAAAAATTAAGGTGCAAGCTATCATAAAGCGAGCGTGACGCATCAGCAACAATCCTCTGAACATTAACTTGACTTGGTTGAACAAAGTACACAGCAGGGACATCATGGACAGGCTTTCGATCCTTGTCAATAAGGAAATAAAGAGTAACCCCATGTTTTCTCAGATCCTTGACATGAATCAATGGAGATAATATATTTTGACAAAATTTATCATAGATCAAGATCTTGTAAACCTCTTCATTAGCAGTACCAGTTGCATTCAAAGGTTGGTTCAGATTTAGCATCCGGATTATACATTCTGCAGCCCCCAAAAAAAATGAAATTACAAAACTTGTTCAATAAACACATCAGATTAAACAAAAAGGAAAAAAACTTTTAAGTGTAATTTGGGATCGAATCTAAATAATACAAAATGGGTTCACATCAAAATCAAAACTTACTCACTAAATACATGAAATTAAGCAAAAAGGAATGAACTTAAGAGGTTATTTGGGCTTAAAACTAAGTAATAACAAATGGGTTATTGCTTCATTCCACAAGAGATCTAAAGAGAGAGGGAGAAAAGGCACTGACCTGTTTGTTTTTGACGCAGATTGAGAGCCATAACAGTAGGAAAAAGAAAAAAAATCTGAACTTGGTGAAATCTCGGAGTGTAAATTTGTTAGTTGTTACTCTCTAGTCTCTCTCTCTCTTCAATTTATCCCTTCATTGTTAGCTTCCCTGTCTAAAATGGAGAGATCAGGGGTTTGGCTATATATGCTGGATTCAATGACGTCGGCTTCATTATAGTGTGATCTTGATTATCCGATAGAATTATAACACGTCATATGTTTAGAATTCATTTTCTTGACTTTGTTGACTATTACTCGACCTAACCAATGAGGAACTGCCACGTAATTGACATGAAGCATTAAATATGTGGTCATCTGCCCGATTTTTAGAAACAGGCAAAAGAAGAGGGAGGGGAGTGTGGAGGAGAAGAGAGAGAGATTCTGGCTATGGAAAAAAATTTGTGTTTGAGAAACAAATATTGGGTTTTAAGGCATGGAAAGAGCATTCCTAATGAAAAGGGTCTCATTGTTTCCTCTATGGTGTTACTACCTATCTTTTTAAAAACTCTTATCTTTTATTCCTAAACCTGTTTCAGTGCTTGTTTATAACCAGTGGGTGATTTTATAACAGGAAAATGGGATCAAGGAAGAATACCAATTAGCAGATGAAGGTGTTGGTCAGGCACAGTTGGCTGGAGAATTGTTCCTTAAGGTGTGTATTTCAGTGTGAAGATTGCATTTTTCAAAAAGATAACATTTTTCATGTTTTATCCTTCTATTCTGCGTTCAATTTTCCTATGTAATCTATTTGCATAGACTAGCTAGTTCTTAGGCTTTGTTCTAATTTTATGGGTATCGTAATTCACAAAATAAAAGGGCAATTCTGATTTTGAAAAAAATTGACACCTTTTTCGGGCAAATCTTTGAATTCCTAGAGTTAGAGAGGTTTAGGATGTTATAGTCTATGGCTTGAGGTTTTTCAATTTCATAAGCAGCAAAGCATGGAAGGTCCTTTAGAAAAACTAAGAAGTTCAGGTTTCTGATGATGGTTTGAATATTCAACACTGTTGAAGAGGCCAAACCTTGGGATGAGAAGGAATAGTTGAGTTGATTATGTGAGTTTTCAAAATTATGTACTTCAACTTGCTTTCTATGCCTGTTTGAGCACTACCCAAAACTTTTGCAAACTTTGTACCGTAAAGACATAAAAGGACCAAAGAAATCAAAGTTTGGCGTGTCTTAAAATTGACAAGAGATTATGGGAAGAAAGTAGTTGTTTCCTGTAGGAGTTTTGTTGAGGGTGGACAATCAAATACTATTTGCAAGAGAATATAAATGTATGCATGTCAGCTGGGAATATCACTCTAAGAATTATGCAAGAATGGGGCACATTGGAAAATGATGGTATTCTGAGTTTGGATAGACTGTGGTATCACTTTGTTGGAAGCATTTGTGGATGACAAAGAGACAGAAAATGAAAGATTTCTAGGATGTTGTTGTAGAGATAATTGACGTGTGAGAGAGTTTAAGGAGGGAATTTGAAAAGCCAATATTTAAAAATGCTTGATGTTGTTATAGAGGATGGTTTGACAAAAGGTTTTCAATAAACAAGGAGAAAGTAAAGACTGAACAATATGGCAAATGAGAGTGGAGACTCTGGGTGGGGAGTCTGCACTTGGTAGCATACAAGGACATATCATGCTGAGCATCAAATAACTTTGTTTATGCTTTTGTGAATTCTTTTTGCCAATGTTATCAAGGTTGGCAGTATAAATAAGGAGAAAGCTACAATTGCTAATGGCTTGATGGAACTCTTTTTTATCCCTTAGTAATTGGCTTTCTTTAACTGCAGTTGTTGATTTCCCCCTTCAGCAAATTTAAGAGTCCGCTGCATATCCAGCTAACTGTATAATCTGTGCAGGAATTGAAAGAAAGAAACATACCACTTGAAAGTGTTCGCATCTGCTACTCTCCATTTGCAAGAACGAGCCACACTGCCAAATTTGTTGCATCTGTTTTGAATCTTCCTTTTCAAGGTCCTCAATGTAAAGTGAGTTACTGAACCCAATGAGCATTCTTTATTTAGTGCATCTACTTATCTGCTGCACCGAAGTGCTTGAAAAGTGTCGTTCCTCATAATGCCATTCACTAGGAAAATTATCTATAATTAGCAAGGGTTGGCAGACCAGATGTTATGCCCCCCCCCCCCCCCCAAACCCCCAACATGCAAAGAAGTTGCATGGTTATCTTTCATTTTATTGGGCTGCTGGCCATGTAAGCTCCTCCGATGACCTGAGTCTATGGTGCTACTTTGTTACCATCTGAAGAAAATAATCTGCTGAACATCTGGTCTCTTTTCTATCAGAAACCTGTGTTCAGTCAATTAAATGTAATGAATTTTTTCTTGTATGTTTGTTGTTATTCCTCATACTCATTATAAAGTAAATGCTACTTGGCAGATGATGGGAGATCTTCGAGAACGCTACTTTGGTCCTTCATTTGAACTTTTTTCACATGATAAGGTAACACATTTGTGGAGTTTATTTTAGATTTTCTTGCCATAAGGCTACTAGATTAAGGGTCTTTTGTACATGTATATGGTAAGATGGAGTACTCACTGCAACAATGGCCTCACTCAATAACCCGCACCATCTAAGCCAAAGAAGCACAGCCCTTCCCACTAGCAATTGAGGCTTACTTTTTTTCTTTCTCAATCGACAGTATCCTGAGATATGGGCACTTGATGAGAAAGATCCATTCACGCGACCAGAAGGTGGAGAAAGTGTTAATGATGTCGCTACTAGACTTGCAAGTGCTCTGGCAATTATCGAGTCAGAATTTCAAGGGTAAGCATGTCCATGTTTCTTTGGCATTATGAAAAGCATGATCCAGAAAATGAGGAAACAGTTTTAGTACCCTCAGTATTATCACCTTATAATCCATCAAAGTGTTTTTAGGAAATATTGAACGTTTCTGGGAACATATAAAAGAAACCCATTCTTTTTCAAGTTGCATTTTAATGTGAACGTTGGCATTGGCTGTAAAGGCTTTGTTTTAATCATCAATTGTTGTGCAGGTGTGCAGTCTTGATTGTGAGCCATGGTGACCCCTTGCAAATCTTGCAAACAGTACTAAATGCAACCAAGCAAAACACAGAGTCGTCCTCTAATGACTTGGCATCAATAATTCAAGCAGTCAAGGTCCCTTCTGTCTTGTCTCAGCACCGGAAATTTGCACTGGTTACTGGAGAACTTAGGCCGGTAGAATAATTTGCAACTCATGTTGAGTGATGTGGTTTGAGACTTCAGTGATTTGATTTTGTTTAGACTTGAAAAATATCCCCTGAAGCAACAATGATTCTTCTGATGAGCAATAGCATAGTCTGCTTAATAAAAGATCCATTCTGTTTCAATGTGTTTTCGATAAAATATACTTGATAGGTAGAGGATTTTGCCATAAATGAAATGGTTTGCAATATATAGGCCAACACCAAACTGATGGTATAATTGGCAAGCACCGAAGCTTGGGTCACATATTTGTGATTTCACACAATAACACAGTTCCAAGCAGACACAAGGACAGCAGCAATAACAAAAAGAACAGAGTAAACAGAGTTTATGAGAAGCAAGCTCTTGTTTTTCTGCACACCAAGTCTCAGTAACTGAGTCAATCCAACAGAGGTTCCCAACATGAAGAACTGCTTCAAATAAGCCTGGCACCCCATGAGACATAAGATCCTTGAACGTCCCATGCTTTGGGTTAGAAGAAACCAGAGCTCTGCATTCATACTCCAACGTCTCACCGTTCTTCAACAGGCATAAAACTTTAACAAATCCGCTGTTCAAATAGAACTTAGAATCCTTGAATGATATATCTTGTTCCAAACCCCTTGGCAAGTAAGCTCCCATGTTGTACTTCTCGACCCAAGACTCCACCGCTCCATATTCCATAACCATATCTCAAATTCTCCTTGGTTGCACAATTGGAGCCACAACCAGTTGATAGAATAACAAGTTGAGGCCACACCTATTGGAGCCACAACCATTAGGTTTTGGGACTATTTGCAATCGATCATCTGCAAGATGAAAAGAGAGAATAACGGGAAGTTTATAATGCATGCGAATCCAACTAAGCCAATGAAGCCTTCCATTAAGCAAGACCCTAGTGGAGTCACAATTAGATGGTAAGATATTTGATGGGGGGGTCTTGCATGGGATCAATAAGGACATGCAAGGTGGTGGCTCTGTTGAGTTTTAATTTCACGTTTTTGGTGGTGGACCACCGTTATTATGTTAAGGGTTGTGTTGAGTTTTATCCAGTTGGGCCACTATTGTTCAAGGTTTTGTGTAATGCCCTGGTAGTTGAGATTTCGCCGATTCGGGAGCTTGATTGGTGGAGGAGCTACATGTACAAGGAATAAACAACGCATGGAGTCGTAGTTATGCATTGCTGGGTTTTTTTTAATCATTTCTTCGTGATGGAACAGGCAGACTAAATGATAGATGATTTCTCATCTTTTATGGCCAATAAGTACAGCAGCATGTGAAGTCCAAATATTGAAGCACATACACGTTAATTTAACAAGACTCAAACGTTATAGTAACTCAATAGCTGTGTTGGTTTTCACAATCAGGGCTTTTAAAACTTTAATACAACATTTCGAAAACCAAATATGTGATACATGCCTAGCAAACCCATCATGAAGGATCTTACAGTTGATGTAAAGATGGATTCAGATGAAAATTTGAGATTTTCTCATGCATGTCAGCCAAAAACCATCCCATCGGAGAAAATTAATAGCTCATGTGATTGGGATGCCAGGACCAGACATCTTTTTGACTTGAGTTTCCTCCGGTTGTTCTTTGACCCCTGATCTGATACCCCTGAGTTGTTTCCGTAAAAAATGGAATAAAGAAAAAGGACTCTAATCTTTAGTGACCCATCTACGACCCCTGACCTGATATGCACCATAGCTTTGATCGCTGCTACTTTCTCCCCCGCTTTCTCCACTGATATATCCTGATTTCCTGCGGTGGTGCTTCTTCCCCCTTGCTACCCCAGTGTCACTGAAGCTCCCATTTAAAAGAGGGTCATCAATTCCACGAATGACCCTCCGTGTGGGTGAAGATGTTGCTATGCAACTATCATCCTTTGTTCTTCTCTTGTCTTTGTTGTGCTGCTTCATATTTTGAGAAATTCTATGCAGTTTCTCGTTGAACTTTATAATTCCCTTCTCCACAGGCACCACTGCTTGGTTTACAGTGAACTTCACATCATTCACAATCTGCATGGGAGACAACAGCTGATTCAGCAGGAGATAAATGTGATGTCATGTGCTTCACCAAACCAAACTAACAGCGCACATTGCCAGATTTGTGTTTTACACTGTAATTTTGTCACATTTCACATATGGACATTGACTGGCCTTCAGTTTAATTTATTACTAGACTGGCAAAGCTGATACTGAACCAGCAACTCCTTTTGTTTACAGTATCAATAAAGTTTCAGGTTAGTGACTGCACAGCTATACTCCAGTTGCATTCTTATTATAAGCTACATGAAAGAAACTTACAAATCCACCACCACCAACGACAACATCTCGGACACTTTCTTTTATGGTCATTCCACTCCTAACATCAATGTCGGGTTGAGGAAGGCGTAGCTTTGTTGGCCGCTCACTGTCTCTAACCTCATCAGGATCTACGGGGCAATCAACAGATACATAATCTCCAAGAACTGCAACACTTCCAGGAAACCGGTCTCCCATTAGCTCATAAGGCTTGGCAGGGAACACATACAGATGAACAATAGAAGCAATGCCCATCTGTGCTGGATGGATACATTGACCTGTTAAACTTCAATATTTTGAATGAGAAAAAAAAAGCAGTTATAAACTTTATTGAAGAGATCTAGACATTGATGACTGTTGCACTCCCCAGGAATATTGTAACAATAGCTACAAGAAAACTTCACCAATCAAATTTAACCATTAACACATGTAGCACATTGCAGTGAAAGACACAGGACCAACCACAGTTCATAACTTTGTTTACACCATAACCATTAAACATGAGGCCAAATGGCAAAGTTCACCAGCATGTCTAGGTGAATAATCACTGTAACTTTGTATCAGATGCCTCTCGTCTATTCCATCACTAAACCTACTGCAGAACACCCATACTAGTAGAATAACATATTTTTTTCACGTAGTTCTAAAGCAAATGACAAGGCAGAAATCCCCAGAACAACAAAACAAAACGAATTGCCCCATAAAACATTCTATAAGCAAGTTTAAACAGCCATATAACAGAAATTATCAGTCTGGCCCCGCCATATAATGCAAAGGTGGTGTGTCCAGCATTTCAGATTGGTAGTCCTTGAGAAATGACATCCTAGACATGCTACATGAGAAACCAAACAGTACATCCACTTGAACACCTTTTATTTTGTCCTTTTTCTTGATTGATAAGATTAGGCTCAAGTCTATTTTATTCAAACTCTTCCTCTGCTCTTCACCACTTAAGCTAAAGCCCAAGGGCACTGCATTCAACTCTTTACCACCCTCCTTCTGAACTGTGACATCTACGACCATTATCTGCTCCTCTCCTCACTGCATCCCCTTATTTCAACAACTTGAGACAGACTGCACTGGCCCTAAATTGCAGAACACTGCCAATTTACTTTTTACTTGACCCTTGCCCTAAAGCTCATCAATCAGCAACATGCCATAGTTTCCTCTCTAGAGAAGCAACTAGACAAGCATTTCCAGTTCCCAGAATGCTTAATTTTCTCATATAACCATCCACAAATAATAGAAGGCACATGGACATGCACGGATGTTTTATTGAAAAAAAAAATCTTGCTTTTGCTCTGTCATAAGAATTCCAACACTCAAGTTGGAATTACATAACTTTTGCATTTATCTTGTGATAAAATCTTGACTTGTCCATGAAAGAACCTAGTGGCATTTGAGTAGTTCAGAATTTTGATTCACCCAAGACATTAACCTATTCACTTCATGATGTCAAAGACAGCTACTAGTACAGCAACAGATTATCTTACACCACCAAGAGCAAGAATAATATACGTATGGAACAGAACAGAAAAGGAGATACTATGGAATGGAAGCTATCTACCTCTATACAAATGATAAAGTCTTGGATACTTGACTTAAATTGCAAGCCTTGAGCTATAGGACTTTTGAATAAACCAAGAGAGTAGAGAAGAGCAATTGCCACTCCTTGCCACCAAGTCAAAAATACAATTGATTTAAACATCAGGAACTTGTATAAAGGTTTTATGTGAGCCAGTTCATCCTTTATGGCAGTGTAAAATTGCACCAAACAGTACAAAGCCCAAGATTGACTGAAATTTAGAACCACCGCCATGTAAGGATACCTACAAAACCAGGGGAATGCTAAGGTATTCAGTGATTTTTGACAAGAGATATCTGTTAAAAGAGAGTACACATCAATTGGGGCCAATTTAGAAGTAGGAATCATTATATACACACTCACAAATAAGACAACGAGTCCACATGGAATGACCATTTTAAAGAATATGCAATTAAACTATGAACCAACAAGTGCATTGGCATAAGGATGATAATTCTCAACCTCTATCAATCCCATGAAAACCTTAACAGAAAACAAAAGGTTCAAGTTTCAATAAAGAAAAGAAGCAATGGACCTCACAAATGTAAAAATCAAGATCAGCTTTACCCGCATCTCAATTTAAAATCTCCTTCACAATATACACCAAAGGCTTCAAGAAGTACTGCTAAAACTGCCGTCAAAGACTTTATTAACATCTGCCAAAAAAGATACAGATCATAATCTTTTCCAATCCAAGAATGATGGAATTGGGAAATGTAAAAAGAGCTGCAAAATATAGAACTTCTCAAAAGAAAACATACATATTGAACAATACCAAACTTTACAACTTGGTAAAACCACTGACCAAGCTTCCATGGTTTAAAGATATAATTCATTGGAAAAGGGTGTTTTATAATTCCTCTTTCATGATTATGTTCTAAAAGGGGTGCCTTAGAACTCGAGCGACCTTCTCTTTCCAAAAACTCAATAGTTCTTTCTTCCCCACCTTTAAGAAGTAGACAAAAGAAAACAACTATCAATAACAATATCAACACCAGAAGAATAAACAAAATGAAATCAGGAAAATAATTAATTAAAACCATAGGAAAATACCTCATCCATATGTATAATTACAAAACTATAAAATCATAGAAGACTCGTATGCCTTGTTAATAAACAATACTAAAAATCATACAGCAACTAGATCAAACTTTTACTTTTTTATATAGAACAAAACATCCACTTATAAACATAATTATAGTCTGCAATTTGACATAAATGCTGTAAGATGACATTTAAAACTAGAATTGCACCCAGCCAGACATGTGCATTACCACACGTGCAATGTAGAATGTATTTGACTATGTTCACATACTTCTCTGATTGTGTATGAAAGAAGCATGAACAAATGAATCCAATACATCATAATGACAATGCCAGAGAATTTCTTCCAGCCAAACTTGCCAATTTCGCATCTTATATTACTTTACCCATAGATTATTTAAATACATGCGCACATGTTTTAATTTTTGCACATTTCAAAAGAAACTAGCACACCCTTGAAATTGTCAGAACAGGAACAAATACATAAGCCATGTTCAACAAGTTTTTTTTTTTTTTTGTTTCATGGCAGCTTGTATTCAAGAAAACTCCATCATGACCATCTGGGGCCTTAGGACCAAAAAGCTTGACTACAAACCATAGAAGGAAACTGTCTTCGGCTGCTAAAAAAACCCCAAGATTCTGACTTCCACATGAGGATTCATGGACAAAAGCATGGAAATGTCAATTCCATGAAGAGGAATATATCAGACCATCCAGAATTAGTAAACAACTTCAAAGAACTACCACTACAGAATCTAGGAAATGACAAAATTATACGAGATGAATTAAACTGAATTTCAGATAAAACCCTTCATTGCACACAAAAAACTTTTAGTAAGAAACGTACCTAAGCAAGCAACAAGGTATCTTCCAAAGCAATACATAGCAAATGATTCATAGCAATCCCGCAGTATTTCGATATCAACGCTAATCGACGGATCCAGCAATGAAACAAACTATTCAAAATAACCCAAGTTAGGGGGAAAAAAATCAAAAACTTCCATCCACCTCTCCAAATTCAAAAACTCAAACAACCCATTATTCAAAATTCAAACTTTTCACAGAATAAACCTCAATCAAGCAGAACAATCACTTACTCACCGATTCTACAGCATAGCAAGGAACCATAAGGATAACCCCGATCAAAAACTTCTGCTCCTGAGAGGTAAAAAGAGTACCAAACAGTCAACCAACAAATATCAGCAAACTCATTCAAAACCGAAAGCAGGGCAATCAAACAAGGAAACAAATAGTCACCTCAGGATTCCTGTACGCGGAAAGATGCTCGAACAAGAGGTAGAAAGACGAAGACAAGGATACAAGTACAAAAGCACCAGCAATCAAAGTATCCCATAAGGGAATTGAGAACGTCAAAAGATAATAAACTATGAGATCCTGTAAATGCTTCATCGCCTGCTTCTCTCTCAAATGCGAAATATCATACAGCATAATTTGAATTTCCCAATATCCATAATCAATCTAAAAAAGATGAGATTTTGAATTAAATTTCTAATCAATTCATTCATCAATCGTAATGGAGAATCCAAATCAATGAAAGTTTAAAATAATTTACTTACAGCTGAGTCCAAATTGAACTGAACAAGGCAAGGAAATTGGAGGGGTGAGTGGGGATAGGCGAAATGATTCTGCTCCGCGACAAAGAGGGATTTTTATTCACTACATTATGGTGTAGGGAGGAAAGACTTTCATAAAAAAAAATCGCAGCTACTTTGGTCCCTACTATAATATATTTCTGATTGATGATTATAACAATTCACTAGCCAGTGAATATTTTTGTTCTTTCCATTTTAGGTGCAGGTGATATCTTTATATAGTTTTTCTTCAAAAATCTTTATCATAATTTGCAATTAAAATAAAAATGAGACTTATTTAGATCCCGTTTGTTTACTGGAAAATAATTTTTTTAGAAAATTTTTTTTGAGAAAGTGAATTCCAGAAAAATAAATTATTTTCTGGTGTTTGGTATTGTAATGAAAAAGAGGTTGGAAAACACTTTCCAGTGTTTAGTTATGTAATGAAAAATGAGCTGGAAAATAACTTATTAATTTTTTTTTCAAGTTTATTAAAATAATAAGGAACAAATCTTACAAATTAAAAGGTTGAATAAGAATGAAATTGAAAAAAAATAATTTTATAAATTATCTCAAATAAAATAAATAATAATCAAAATAATAGAGATCAAATCTAAAAAATAAACAAAATTGAAAGATAAAGAAATTAAAATAATAATAATTAATATTTTATAAATTATTTGAAATAAAATAAGTAACAATCAAAAGAATGAGGATCAAATTTGATAGATAAAAAATTTCAATTAAAAAATGATAAGAGAAAAGCAAATAACAATTATAAAAATGAGAACCAGAATTAATATAAAAATTAAATTATAGTAGATGAAATTAAAAAATAAATATTCAAAATATATATATATATATATATATATATATATATATATAGCAATCAAAAGTTTGAGGACTAAATTTAATATAATCAGCAAATAATATGATATTTCTAATTTTTTCACAACTTCTCAGAAAATGTTTTCCGTCCAAAATAAAAGGAAAAAAACTTTTCTGAAAATCAAATCAAATTTTTCTTTAACTGGAAAGTGTTTTTCATTGACCAATTTTTCTAATAACAAACAAATATAGAAAAGTTTGGAAAATAGTTTCTCGAAAATCATTTTTTGAAAAACAAACACAACCTTGAATACTTAAGATTAAATCATTTAATAAACAAATGTGATTTGATTATTCGTATGTTTGGCAGTGTGGTTGCGGTTGATTTTCAAATAACTTTTTGTGTCAAAATACATGCTAATGATGTTTTTTATTTTTTAAAAATTATTTTTGACATCAACACATCAAAATGATATGAAAACACTAAAAACATATTAATTTGAAGTTAATAAAAAATAAAAAAATTTTAAATTTTATTAAAAATGCTTTTGAAACGCAAAAACAAACAGGCCCTATATATAATTTTTGTTTCAACGTTAGTGTTCTAAGATAAAAATGATAAATAAAAATGAGATTAAATTACAATTAATTAAAATGATTAAGATAAGTATATAAAAATAATCTAAAATAAATTTTTATTTTTTAAAATCTTTTTTATCCGAACTATATTAATTTCTTTTATCTCAAAATAACAATTAAATAAAATAAAACCATACATATTAGTGACTTAACTAAGAAGAGTCTTTCGATTTCAAATGAAGTTGTGATTCTGGTAATATCTTAGGGACGATACTGAGGTTTGCCCAAAACTGTTTAAGTTAAGGAAAAATTCAAGGAATAGCACTTCCAGTTGCAGGCAGCTACGAAAATGGAGAACACGAGTATGCTAAGAGAATGGTTCGAGCGAGTTGACTCTGAGAAAACTGGAAACATCACTGCAATTCAGCTCAAGGTCATTCTCCTTCTCCCTCTGTCTTCTGTTTCTCTTCTTCTTCTTTTTTGTAGCTTAAAAAGGCTAAACTCTTTGATCAACTTAATTAATTAACCATCTTATTATTAATGATAATCAGAGTGCCCTTGCTGTTGGTAATCTTGAATTCCCTCTCTCTGTTGTCCAGCAAATGATCAGGTAACCCACTTCTCAACACTCTTCTTTAATCTCTCTTTTGATACAAATCAATTGATTTAACGAAGTTCTTCAATTTTTGTGTTGTAGGATGTATGATTTTGATAGGAATGGAACTATGAGTTTTGATGGTGAATTTCACTTTTTTGGCTTCAAGTTTTAGAATTTTGAATTGCGTTTTGTTTATTTTTTCCTGATTTGTCAAATGTCTTTCTTTTTCTAAATGCAGAATTTGTTGGGCTTAATAAGTTCCTTTTAAAGGTTTGTGCTTTCATCATGAATTGTCCATTTCAAGAAGTAAAAGGCTATATTTTTGTGCGTTATGTTCTTATCTAGCTAATTATGAAATACTTTTGTGATGTCTGTATTTGAGTTTTGCCCTCGTGTTCTTTGCAGGTTCAACAAGCTTTCTCGGATCTCGAGAGGTAAATTTTAGTGGCTTTTCTGCTAGAAAGTAGACTTTGATTGTTTTGTCTCCTGCCTTTTAAACTGTTTTCATGGTTTGATGTAGTCTAGCCATATAAAAGCATTCAAATAGGAATAGATAAGATAGTTATCTTTGTTTCCACATTAATGATGAATGTTAGCTTTGGTGGAGGCTGAAATGAAATGTGATTATCATTTGGTTAGTTGGTTCTGTAGTCATTTTAGTATGGTTAGTCATTGGTTCTGGTATTTGGTTGGTGTGAGGGCATTGTTTAGCAATCTTCTGGATTCATGGACTGTTTGCAGCTTTGAGTTTGTTTGGCTTTACAAAATCTGAGCTTTTGAAATTTTGTGTTTGAGTCAATGCTTATATCTGCAATGATGAGCAAGTGCTTGAACTCTACACTTTTTTCCTGTCTCTCTTTTCCTAAATTGGAAAAGGTTGGATTTGCTTGTGTAAAATTAAGTAACTGGTCTTTGCTTCTATCTTATTGTTACAGGGGCCTTGGATATCTTGTTCCTGATGATGTCTACAAGGTAGTTTTTTGAAGAATGTTATCTAGCTGCGACTGAATATATATACTTTTAAATGCTGCCCATGATTCTTGGCACAATATGTCCTATGGAAAATAAATTCCTACATTTATTATATAGTTTACCTAATCATAATCTCCATGCTTCTGTTTAGATTGTTCTTGTTTCATGAGATAAACTTGAAATATAGTACATGGGTTTGTTCAGTTTCTATTCTCCTCTTCGTTTCTTAATTATCTGGTTTCCCATGACTCAAACTTGTTGCAGGGATTGGTGAAGATTGGTTTCTCATTGGACTCTCCTTCTTTTTACACAGTTTGTGAGGTAAAGGCCCTTTTCACTCCTATATTATGGGTGAGATCATAAAATTCTGTCACAGATATTATATGCAACCTTCATTCTTTAAAGATCTGGCTTGATGTTATGTAGCATGCTTGTATACGGAATTGTATATTTAATTTACTTGTGTTTGATAACCCTATCAGTGGGGAACGTATTCCTGCCATTCTCTTGATCTTGTTACAAGTGCTGAAATGTGAAATCTGCCCATTGTTGCTCAGAGCTTTGACCAAAAGAAGAATGGAAAAATTCGTCTAGATGACTTCATATGTCTCTGCATCTTTGTACAGTCTGCTCGGTGAGTGTCCCCTTGATCATTTATGATGCGTTCTTTAGATCGAATAGTCTACATTAAGCTCTTACAGATAATTTATCATTTGTTTTACTGCAGGAATCTTTTTAATTCATTTGATACAACAAAGCAAGGCAGAGTTACTCTTGATTTCAATCAGTTGGTGTACTGTAGTAAGTAAAAACCAATTCAATATCAACATAAACTACTTGATATCATGGTGCAATTTGTTAAGGTTATTTCTCTGTCGTGCAGCTGCAAATTGTAGAATATGAAATCACCAGCAGTGCTCAAAACTTCCATGCCCGTTCATACTTCTAAGTTAATAATGATTGATGAGCAGGACTGCATGTTCTTCAACAATGTAAAAAATTGTGGTATTAGGTACTAAAATTTTCTTCCCTGGTGTTTATTTTTGGGACGAGGCCATTGTCAGTTTTATTCTTATGTATGATAATAGTTGAAAGTACATATGTTGATAATGTGATTGGTTAGAAGTTTTTTTAAAAGGGATGAATTACAACATAGCTCCTTCAGATTAGCATGATATTCACTAACATCCTTAATTTGAAAACCAAAGACCTCAGAAATCTTATTCTTGAAAATGAAGAAAGAAGTGTCTAAAATTAAGGTTGTGTTTAGTTGGTGTCTAAAAAAGAGGACATAAACGTGTTTGATTGGAGGAGCAGAGGTAGGAATATAAAATAAATTTGTTTTTAAAATAGTTTTGCAATGGATTTCAAAACAAAAGGTAAAGAGAGACATGTTGTTTTTATTTCAACTGTATTTATTTTCAATCTCGAGACAATAACTCAATGCAGTACTTTGTAAATTCTTCAACAAGTCTTCGCCTACAACATGCATATAAATGGAAATTAGTTTCGTTTTATCAGCACTATAAAATATGAAAATAACGTTGCCATAATAGCTATTTCATTGTCACAGCTTTGACCAGGAGCCATGCAAAATTAGAGTCCAATAACTGAAACATGTGGGAAGATGCTCTCCAGAATCCAAACTCCAACTGGACTTGTGTTTTTTAAGCTCTTTGTTACCCGTGGCATGATTGGCTTCTACAGAAGATAGGAGAAAAAATACGATTTATTTCTTAATTTTCACGAACCTGGTAGTAGTTAATGACAATATTAGTCATTTGTAAACACATGTGCATAAAAAGATGAGTGAGCATCAGTGTAGGGATGGATTTAAATGAAAAACTCATAACGTTAAGAAATCCACAAGGATATACTCGTCATTAGACAACAACAGCTTGAAGTGGGAACATGAGCAGCAAAAAAGATACACTTTTGTGACTCGTTTGATTGTTTGAAAGTAATTTAAAAATTATTTTTTTAATTTTTTTATATTTATTTATTATTAAAAAAATTAATGAACGAAAAATATTTTCCAGAAAAATTTAGCTTGATTTTCAGGAAAGTATTTTTTTTTTATTTTGAACGGAAAATATTTTCTGGAAATTGTGAAAAATATATATATATATTATTTTTAAATTTTTTTTCAATTTCATCTCTTAAAATTTGATTTTTATATTAACTTTGGTTCTTATTTTTATAATTGTTATTTTTTTTCTCTTATTATTTTTTAATTGAAATTTTTTATCTATAAAATTTGATCTTTATTCTTTTAATCGTTACTTATTTTATTTGAAATAATTAATGAAATGATAATTATTATTATTTTAATTTATTCATCTTTTAATTTTTTTATTTGTTAGATTTGATCTTTATTATTTTAATTATTATTTATTTTATTTAAGATAATTTATGAAATTATATTTTTTTTTCAATTTTATTTCCATTTAACTTTTTAATTTGTAAGATTTATTTTTTTATTATTTTAATAAACTTGAAAAAAAAATTAATAAATTATTTTTTAATTTATTTTTCATGATATAACCAAACAAACAGGTATAAGGTTATATTGCCATGTCTAATGTTAATTTCCCGGTTCTAAAATAATATAAATTTATTTTATGTCGAGACAGAAGACAGAAATGGGAACAAAGATAACATATATTCTCGTGTCTTTTAAATTTTAAAAATAAAATTTATTTTATATTTTTATTTTTATCGCTACGACTAAATATGTTTTTGTCGACCGTGGCAAAATTATATTAGCTATCTTTTATGTAGTTATAAACAGAGCTGTACTAGTTAAAATGAACAGTGCAACTTTTCACCCCACAGCTGCTGCAGCAAATGTTGATTGATCTTATTACAAAGAAATAACCAAATTTTTCTATCATTCAAACCCACAACTTGCGAAGTAGAGGTACGACATTGGACCGGTAATATACAAATGTATATATGAACGCAGAGACTCGAGTTGTTTCTCAGTTGCAAGCAGAAAGAACAGAGGCGTTCAGGGCCCTAAGAGAAATAGGGCTGGTTCAGCTTTTGCTGCATAACCAAACTTGGATGTGCTGTACTTCCTATGAACTCCAGTGAGTTTCCCATATCCAGCTTTCTGATGGAAACTAACCATCATTCTTGAGCATTCCCTATCGGCATGTAAGAGCAATTCATCAGTATGAGAATTAGTTTGGTTACAAAGTTGAGGTAGTAATCAATGATGCAAAATACTCACAAAAGCTGATCTTCTGTGTAGCTGGTGTGCCACTCGCTGGTTTTAGACCACTGCTTAAACTGGTACAGACTACACTGAGCAGTGTAAATCGCTGCAGCAGCTAGTAAAGATGGGGGGAACCTAAGCATCTCGTACTCAACTAGGCACACCTCAATTATGAAGAAGGAGAGAAGCTCAAGCTGTTCAATTCATGAAAAGCCATTACACATCAATAATTTTAATGGTGAATTTTTTTCCCCCAAGAACTTCTAATTCGATAAAAACCATCATTAGTGAGTGATTTACCTTCTTGTCAGATAGAGCTGCCTTGAGGAATCTCTTCATGAACATATAAGGGGTTGGCACAGACATTTTGAATTGTAAAGTGTTCACCATTAGTTTCTCCTACAAGCAACATTAAAAATAGTTTTAAAAAAAATGCCACTGATGGAAAGGGAGAAGGCAAGTAATGACTACGAAGAAAAAAATACCATATCGAGGACTTCTATCCTTGTGTAAGCGTTGTCTGATATCAGCACAAAATCTTCCACGAGTGGGACTGAGACCTCCTCATACTTGCATGCTAATAGCATTGCTGTCACACCAACCAGTTGAAGTTTCTTTCTGACCACTGTGCAACGCTCCAAGAATCGGTCAATAAGATTGATGGCTAAGAACAATGTCTCGTCCATAAGCTCAAATTTGTAGTGGACCTATTGAACAACCAGACTTCTTTTATTAGATAAAGGATGACAAGGTTTGAAAACCAAAAATTAGAGATGGACTAGAGCTGTTTCTATTTGATGTAGCTTTTGGTTCTATTCCAGGCAATTTGACGTATTCTACAAATGGGTCTCAATCTCTAGTAAGATGGTGAATTGTCATTAAGGATACTGGTTAAACATATGGGCAATTGTTTCAATTTCCATGGAAAATTCTGTCCACGGAAGTGCTGTTAAACGAATCAAAAAGTGAATTCCAACATTTTCCTTCAAAGAAACAACACAAGGTCAGAGGAGTGTATACCTCAATAAGCCAGTCGATGAGGATGGCCCTCATCTTCTCGTTGATGTCAAATTGACGATCCATGTAAGTTGGAGAGACACAGCCAGAGCTCTGCATAAATGAATAATATTCAATAAACAAGATTGATCCATGTCCCACAGAAGATTGCTGCATCCAATGAGCTACTTGTTTTGGAGGAAATTCATGCCGAAAGGATACTTAGCCTTTTGGAAATCAAGTGGTATCACAATAGAATTTTAATTAAAATTTCATCTTTTTTTCTCAAGAACCCACATCTTTCAAAAAATCAAGAAAAAACAAATAAGCCTTGGATGCATTTGTTAAGAAACAAAGTAAAACCAATACAGAATGAATCATCAATTACATATTTCTAGCGTGGATATCAATCATAACTAATCAATCAGATGTTACTTTCCACAGTTAGAAAGAACCCTTGTTGAATAAATCAACAAATGGATTGACTCATAGCATATCTAATCAAAGTCATTTGGAACATATCTAGTACTTTCAGTAGCTAATTCAAGCTTAATGCTGCTTTGGGTCCAGATAAAAGAAAAACCTTTTACTTCACTTGGAACATATGCAAAGGATCATCCAACACACACGAGTTTCGTAAAAGTAAATCCTATGAGTTGAAAGGTTTTTCTTTTTCTGTGTATTGTCTTCATACAATTATGCCCATCACACATTGAGGATAATATATCCCATCTTTTATTGCTGATACATTCAACTCTAGTGACATTTTTTAGATTGATGGCATTTTTACTCAACATTGAGACTAACAAGGTAGTCTCAATGTACAAAAGCTGCGAACAAGTTTAAGGAATGAATTCCTAATGCAGATTGGATTACCTCAGATTTCTTGTAGTAGGCATATATGTCATCTATATACTCAACAACTGCCAATGTATCTTTCAAATCGCCACAGTCAATATCCACAATTGAGTCCTCTGCATCCTCCATTTCAACCTCCTACGAAAATTCAATGGAGTTAGTGATAGTTTCCTTTAGCCCACGCACACTGAAAAATCTTATTTAAATGTTTAGGCTTGATAAAAAGAAATACCATCCTATCAATTTCATCTAGCATAGCCTCTGTGTGCTTCACAAACATCGGTATCGCAGCATCATCATACTCTTCCGCTTCTATTACTGAACAGTCTTTAGATTTCCTAGTCTCCTGATATCATGATCAATCCCAACAGTTCAAGTCAATTTCATGTTTTCACCGAAACATCAATTCAATTTGCTTAAAAAATAATCAAAACTCTATAAATTTACTTCATAGCATTGTTGCTTGTTGCTGACCATTTCTGCTGCCATCTCCCTAAACAAAAAAAATTAAGTGAATTACTTGCAACTTTGGAAAGCATAACAAATACTGAGTTCTTTTCACATATTTTATGTTTCCTATGTATAATACAACTCAGATAAACAGGTGTAATAACATAGTTTTTTTAATTAAGGAAAGAAATCCAATCAAAATGAAGTTGATGTTATGGGAGTTACTCTGAGCCATCTCTCTTGTTGACCACACATGGGAAGTGAGCAGCCCCAACAATGTTCTGATTGATGCTGGCTAATGCCCTCCTTTGATTCAGCCCCATGTCCTTCACAAACTTCGAACCCCCCATTCTTGGTCCTTCTACAAGACCAAGAAAGATTGATCTAAATAAATAAATACTTCAACTGAAAAGCTGCAAGAAAGACAAGGAAGCAATATTGCCAAGTTACCTTGAAGGTTTAAAGGTACAAAGAGACCAGGATTGTTCTCATTTGATCGACCCATCTTCAAGAAACTGGAATCAACAATAAAATAAAAATCCCTTTAAAGATCATAGAAAATCAAAACACATTCATGATCCACCATGTAGTAGAGAAAACCAAAGAATTTATGATACTAAACTTCAAGAAGCAAAAAGAAACCCAGTTCAGCATTGGATCAAAGCGAGTCAAAAGGCATGGATTTAATCTTATTCACCTTTAATTCCAATCTCCAAGCAAGAACAACTCTCTCTGTCTCTCTCTCTGAGCTCCGGGGTGTAGAAGAAGAAAAAGGAAAGGGTTTTGAAAATAACGGCTAGTAAGTAGTGACCGTTGGATTATAATAAGATGAAAAGTTACGTTGGTCTGGCAACGGTTAAAATAAGGAGTGTTTGGGCCATAATTGGAGCGGGCAGTTTTTAAGCATTAAAAAAAAAGCCCAGGTCCGCTCCTAATTCGTGGAAGGAAGCTTCCGAAGGAAGTAGTGACCGTTGGATTATAACAATTATTATTATTTATTTAACGAAACTCAAAGATTTAGAGTAAGATCAAGCAAAACATGAATTTGGATTTATTCTAAGAAGATTTCTTAATAGAAAATATTTAGAGTTTCCTGCAAAACAAAACAGCGTTGTTTTATTTCTTATAAAAAAAGTTAGAATTCAGATGGAATTGATGAATGACAAAGACATGGACAGAAAGATTTAATTAAGAGTGTTCATAACTTAAGAGACAAAAATATAAACTGGAGAATTAACTTATTGAGCTGGCACTCACTCATCAAGAGTAGTCTACTCTGTCTCTGCCCCCTCCCGAATCTGATGACACTTAAACAGGACCTCCAACATTATTTGCCTGCCAAGGCGCTTCCAGTTATTGTTGTTGTTGTTGGATTAGTGTTCCTTGCGATGATTCCAAATTGCCTTTAATTAGATAATCAACAAAATTGCCACCCGTGATATTAATTACGCATCCTTACGATGTTCCTTGAATTATATAATTATCTCTCTCCCTTTTCTTTTCTTCTTTTTTAATTAAAACTTGTACCTTCTGATTGATTGAACACATTATTACAATACTGGTATCATTTACCGCAAGTATACTGAGGTGAAACGCTGTTTTTACATCTTATCTTATTGTAATTGAGTTTTGTAAAACTCTATTTAATTTTGCGTTTTAAAAACGTTTTTGAAATATTTTAATTTTTTATTAAAAATAATTTTTAAAAATAAAAAAATTATTTTGATGCATTTCCAAGTGAAAAGCATTTTGAAAAGCAACCGCAACCACACAACTACCAAACATTTTATACATGTTTTTTGTTGCGCATAAACCTCAACTATAATTTTTACAAAACACGTATCAAAATCCAACTAACTACACATAACCGCACTTTTTTAAATTCAACTAACTCATTTTTAAAATAATACGTAAATGAATAAAAAAGGCTTTAGAAAGTCTTTCATCTATCTATCATTATATCATTATAGACAATACTATCCATAATTATGAAATTTAAACATGAATTTTATTTCATTATCCATAATCTATGAGAAAAGGTGGAACCTACCTGTTACAGTGAGGCTATTAAATCACAACACCGGCATACAACAATGGAACATGGTCCCTGGTTGCTCTTCCTCCTAATGTTAGCATTGTGAGCTGCCATGGGGTATACAAAATCAAACAGTGAGACGATGTTTCTCTTGAATGTTATAAGGCGGTGTTGGTAGCAAAGAGTTTTCATTAGCAAAAAGGCATTGACTTCAATTAAATGTTCAGCCCAGTTGTGAAACATGTGACTATTCATATTGTCTTGTCTTTGGTTGTCTCCATGCAATGGACCATTAAAAATACATATACATGATGCTTTCCTACATGGCATGTTGGAGGAGGAGGTCTCTATGTATCAACCACAAGGCTTTGCTCACCCCTAGTACTT
>Ga0325404_1000585_pt1 | contig 36922 bp, 8 predicted proteins | sample PopdelMetagenome_18_FD_205664 | JGI IMG/M metagenome (GOLD analysis project Ga0325404, IMG submission 205664) | Populus deltoides microbial communities from Bellville, Georgia, United States - Xylem-Control-R1 | ecosystem: Host-associated > Plants > Phyllosphere > Stem > Wood/Secondary xylem...
GAGGGTTTGGTTTTTCATATAAAGCCAAAGCTTCTTGCTGAATCTTGTTTGCTTAATACTGGATGCTAATATTGTTTGAAGATACTGGTATACTAATGCATAAATGTCAGGAGATGAATATTTGACTCATAAAAAAATAAAAAACAACTACAAGCAATACATAATTTTTTTGAATAAATCAGAACACAAAAATTCTAATTTGAAATTTTATTATTAAATATTTTTTTTAGTGGTTTTTTTCATAAAAGGTTTACAACTCTTTAAAAAAATAAATAAATAACCTAGTTAGGAAATTAGAAGGCAAAAAAAATATTAAACAAACAGGAAAATTCAAAAATAAAGAGGAAAAGAACAAAACTTGCTCTAACCGATGTTTAGAACAAGAAGAAAGGGAACTTCATCAACCCATCAAAATATGTCAAATTTTTTCTAACCAATGTTGAGGCATCATCCAATATGTAAATGAACATCTAGTAGTTAACTAGAATGTGACATGTGGGAAATGTGCAAAAGCAGTCAACTTGTTTGACATTTTACATTCCAGACAGCTTTTTTATGCTCGAATTGCTTGTCTTTTGCCATTGTTTTCTCTTGGATGATTCCAACCAAACATTCCTAGTTGGGTTCCACTGTACAAAAAATGGGACAAAGTTTGACAGTTGTTCTGCCATCGACACTTATAGCTAAATGGACCGTCTGATTGATTTGCAGAGCTTAATGGAGTAGATTACAAGCCACTCGTACGTGGAGTAATCGATGTCTCGATTAAGAGCAAAATGGCCTAGAAGTACCAATATACTTGTGCTATGAGTGTGGAGCATGATCAAGCTAATCAGTTCATAGATTGAGAATTGCACGACTTGTATGATTGCAAATTTGCAGGAGTGCATCACACTTTTATCAGGAGTGGTTGGGGCAAATTAATATAATTAATGGCACCATTCTTGATTGGGACTTCTGGGCCTCATCTCAAGTCAATGAGCCATACCTTAGACAAGTTTGTTAACAGAAGCCTCCATATCCAAGATGATAAAGATTTTGGGAAATAAAAGAAGTGAAGATAGACTAGACAAGGCATGCATGATGGGATAAAAATAAAATATCTGGTGTTGATGATTGCCTGAATAAGGACAATAGGGCATGACAAGGTGGTCATCATTTAAAGCCCCTCCAAAAAAACAAACTACTTGTATAAATGCTATAGTCTGAAAGGTAGCATTTCCTTCCAGCCACCATAGATGCACCATATCTATATGATAGTTTGAAAGGTTGCAAAAGGAACAGTCTGAACTGCAAACTTGAAAAGGATCTGATCATAGTTTGACAATCATGGGGCAGGGAGAAAAGCAGGAATTCTCTTCTCCTTTGCCTGTTCTACCAAGATTGGATCGCCTTGATCGTTTGGTAATGCATTTCAATTGTACTAATATATGCTTAGGACCTCTAATTCATTGCTTCATTTTGATTAATGTTTGGATTTGGACGTTTTACTTCTGTTGATGAATATATGCAGCTGCAGTTTCTGGAAGGGAAGCATTCCTTGTCGGGAAGGCACACAGCCAAGTCTGTAGTCAGGACAGTGGAAGCAGAAGATCAGTGCAAGAATTTATCATCTGCACTTGAGGAAGTTCAACACAAAGGCACCCTGATGGATAGACTAGAAATGCTCGAAAACCGAGTATTACAGGTTTCTAAACATCATTTCATATATCCTTAATTTTTTTTTTTCAGATATCGGTATTGATCTGCAATGCTGATAGTTGGATTTTATGTGGGAATTTCCAAGAGCCCTTTCTTTGAAGATTCGCTAACCCTTCAAATTTCAAGTCCCAAAAATGTCGCTGTATAATCTTTGTGGTGATTGAACTCTTCTTACCCGCTTAATCTTCTCTTATCTTCAATTCATCAGTTAAGCCTAGAGATGGATGTAGAAAACACATCGAGGTCAAGCTCTTCCACCTTTCAAGGACCAGAAAAAATGGGCCGTGATTAGGTTTCAACCATAATCACCAAGGAGGGTGAGCAGATGATCATCACCAACCAAGAGAAGCAAGATTCTCTTACAGATCAAGTATGTTAAGAGTCCCTTTCTTGGAATAGTATGCTAGATGACCTATCTAATATTCTTGACGTATTTTCTAGTAGCATGAACATACTTTGGAAATTCTGCAGGAAATCACTTGCACTGCAGAAGCATGTGTAAGAATTTCAAAGGCTTCCCAAAAAGATAAAAGGAGCAAAAAGAAGCGCAGGGCATGGCTTGGATGGCTTGCAATGGGATGCTAATGTTCGCTATCCCCAGCAACTTAGGAAAACTAGTTTTCACTTGCAAGTTCCACATCCTGCAGCTTTCACGAAGCTCTTGCTCTTCTTGTCTAATTTTCCATAACCTTTGTATGTCTGATCATTGATCCTGTTAGTCTCAAAATGTTAATAAATTTCCCAATTTACTAAGCATAAGATTGTGTGATTGTGAACAAAGCAATCCTGCCTTTATGTGGCTAAGAAGAAAGCGCAAATCAATTCTAAGTAACCAATCCTGCAATAGCTTTGTCTTATCTACCCAACTTATTATGCAGGAAGAAAAGAATACATACAGAAACAAGTTTCTGTATGACAGAAGTTCTTGAAAATGACCCAAGCATGATTGAAGTGAAAGATGTTCTTGTTATATTGATATTCAACCAGTCCAACTATGGAGATAAGAAGAAATTGATGAAAATTGCAAGGCAATTGTTGAATCTCAATCGGGTCATTCTACACCATCTTTCACGTTTCAATATCCAATCCAAACCTTTTGTTCCACCAAAATCTGTTCAGACTCATTACTTGATCAAATTTCTTAAATATTAAATCACATTCTAGATTGGTTGATCATATATTATAATAATAAATAAATCTAATCAAATTATGTATGTATGTTAATAATCCATCCATGTTAACATATCTCTTGTAATAATATTACTCAAGAATCAAGAGACTTTGAGCGAGGGACATGATGATAGATCTAACATGATTAATAATGTGTTTGAAAATGTATATTAAAATATATATGAACTAAAAAAAATTAAATTAATATTTTTTTAAATGATTTTACATGATTTTAATATATTGACCATAATTATTAAATCTAGCTCGGAGTCTAACATGGTTTGGGATCTAAGTTATTAAGTCATCGATTCAATCCATAAGTCATTAAATCAACTTAAATTTTTTTTGATTTAATTTATTTTAACCAACTCACTATATTATTTGGATTTAAATATAAAAAATAATTTAAAATAACCCGGTATGGATCAAACTTCAGTCACTAGGTTAATTAGCATAACTAGATTACATTTAATTAGTAAATATGATATTCATATCAAAATCTTAAAAAATTAACGTTTGATGATCTTCCAATCCACCCCTCATATTACAAATCATTTGCACAGCATTATAAATTATCTGTGACATCCACAACATAGCTTAGGATCCCATACATGCATGGGGGGGTGTCATACATGGATTGCTTGTCTTGTTTATTTTATGTTACACCTGTCTGAATCCAATGTCATGGTGATGATGGGCCATAAATGGAAGCCATGCCAGGAGCTTCAAACTTCAAAAACGGAACGTGGATCGCCCAAAACTCTGTGGTCAAAGCTAGTTTGATAATTAACAAATTCAGCCAGCTGTCTTTGTTCCTTGAAATCAGGGATTCATAGACAGCTGCAACGCCCAACATCTCTTGTTGTCTTGCCAACCTTAATTAATCATAGATAATTGGAAGGTTGTTTTTTTTAAATAACAAATTCTAGAAATAAATTAAAACAATATTTTATTATATTTTAAAAAAATTATTTTTAACATTAATATTTTAAAACCATCTGAAAATATAAAAAAATTTAAATAAAAACTTTTATATTTTCATAAAATACAAAATAAAAGATAATTCCAAACTGCCCTAAATAGTAAGAGTCTTTGTGATGATAATTAGTATTTATTATTATTATTATTATTATTATTATGATGGTTGTTGTTGTTCAATTTATTATCGATAAATATTTTTTTTGGATTCGAGGAAACCTTATCTTCTCAGAAAGCGTATTTTGTGGGCTCAGGTGAGGGAGTAAAACCCCGGCTGTTCCAGGCTCTTACAAGAGGTGCACGCCCTAACTCGAACTCAAGACCTGCTGCGTAGATCTCAAATCCTTTGTCATCACGCTATATCCTCTGGGGACAATTTATTATCGATAAAGCTAATAAATATAATTAAAAACAGAAAATTTAATAAATATATAGTGCAAGTATGTTTTTGATGAGTGAAATACAAAGAGAAACGCCCAAAAACATCATAATCAAACTAAAAACTTAATGATTAAATAGAAAAAAAGAAAGACTAAAGCGATACGTTAAGAAGATTTGCCAATTTGCCTTTTAAAGTTTTTCCATCAGTACTCGTGGATTATCCTTTCCTTTTCGTAACCTTATTTGGTGCCTTTTCAAAACCAAAAACAATCTTTATTTAGCATTAATGGATAATTAAATAAATGGTACGTACGTGCTAAAATACCCACCTTCACAAGACTTTGCTAGTAATTCTTCAATAATACAAGGGTAAAAATAATCACTTATTGCTACTCAGAATCTAATTGATATTAATTGTGTTTTTAAAATATTTTTTATTTGAGAATATATTTTTTTAAATTAATATATTAAAATAACTTTAAAATATAATTTAAAAAAAATAAATAAACGGCGGCTGAACAATCCTACTTGGACTTCTAACAAGACATAAAACGGACTGATGTCTTTTTTAGACTTTTGCTGATGTACCATACATATTCCGGCACGTGTATCATCTTGGGTAAGCGGAGACGCAATGTCGAAAGAACAGGCCGTAGTTTTAAAATTTGATACGGAATTGACATCGAGCAAGGCTCGTGAATTAGAATTCTTTTTAAATAATTAAAATAATATTATTTTAATAAAAAAATTAAAATAAAAAGTTAAAGAATTAATGACCGGGTTTTAATTAAATCGGTCTGAATTCACGAGGCTCTAGATCCACCCCGTCCAGCAGCGTCACCTCAGAAATGTACGTGGAGCATGCATGTGCTTTGTGGTGGAGAAACTGAGGCTTTTATTCCAAACTCCCAACGAAAAAGACATCCACCCCTAGGAATAAATTCTTTTAAATTAATAAAAAAATAATAAAAAATTCTTAAATTTAGCTAAGCAACCAAATTCTAGATTCCATCAAACTCTCTAGATCTTCCTACCTATCGGTATCTACATCTCCCATTTTATTAATATATTTTTTATTTTCAATTCTTATTTTTTTATCCTTCAAATTTTATTGATAATTGTGATAAATCAACATCAAGCTCTCAAGCTTGCTCAAGTTAATTTGTTACTTGTTTGTACTTACAGCTGTTTAAAAGTGTGGTTGTAATTATTTTTTAAAATTTTTTTCATGTTAAAATATATCAAAATAAATTTTTTTTTTATTTTTTAAAAATTATTTTTAAGATCAATACATCAAAACAATCCAAAAAATACAAAAAATATTTTAATAAAAATATTTAAAATTTTTATAAAATACAGTTTGCACCACATTTATCATTAATCATTTATCAAAGTAAATCAAGAAACTTCATAATTGTCTTCGATTTTTATTTTTCTTTGACTATAGATAATATTTTTAAATTAACTTGCGTGTTAATTAATCTCTTTTAACTTTAATAATTAAAAGTAATGTTATTAACTGTTTTTTTATTATAAAAAGTGATTATGATTTATAGATATGAATAAAAAGAAAGGGTTTTTCAAGGTAATTACATTCCAAATTTAAAATAATTTAGATTTTAAAAATTGATATTAAATTCATGGTATGGTATACATAATTTGTCTCTAATCATATATAAAATATGGACTTGATCTCACTACGTGAAAGTCGTCTTCATATTATCGTTAATTATGAAAGAAAAAGAACAAAATTAAAAGAAAATTCTGATAATTTTTTTCATTAAAGAAATAAAAATCTTGACAATCTTGAAATTCTATGTGATTTTTTTCATTAACGAAATAACAAATAAAAGAATACTTACATTATAAAATTAATAAAAATTATCGAGTCATAAGTTTTCACCAAGGAATAATAATAATAATAATAATAATAATAATAATGGAAGAAATAGCAATAGAGAAGCTGGAAAAGAACTGAGGAGCAATATTTATAATCTGCTATGAGTCATTTATTCTTCACCTGCGCACCAAAACAATTTTTTTTTTTATAAAGAAAATGACATTGAAAGCCAGGTAAGGAATTGGTGGAGAAATCAAGCATAGAAAGCTCGAGAAGCAGAAGGCACCCGCCCCGCATTAAGCCATCATCACCAGTAAAACCATGGAGAATCATAAGCAAGAAGAACAAGAGCAGGGAGAGCTAACAATATTCAAAGCAAGAGAATTATTTTCATCGAATATAATTCTCAGCTTGATAGCACTAGCAATATGGCTTGGTTCAATCCATTTTGTTGTTGTTTTAGTTATTTTTTCTCTCCTTTTTCTCTCCTTCTCCAAATGTCTCCTGTAAGTATCAACAGCCCTTTTCTTTCCTCAATTTTTGTTCTTTTCTTCGTTTGATTCTCTTCAAACATGGAAACCAACACATGGGTTCTTTTTTGTTTTGGCTCTTAGTGTTTTCGGATTGCTTTTGTTGCTCGTTTTCGTTCCAATTGATGATGATAACAAGTTGGGCCGTCGCCTTTGTTGGTAAAGAAACTATCTTACTCCTTTTGTTTATTCTTTCGTCAGTACTCTTACTTTCTTGAAAGGGAAAAGGAATGAATTTTTGCTTTTGTTGTTCAAGAAAGATTGAATCTTTGAATTTTTTTTCTTCTTTTGTTGTATGATAAAGACTGCATTTTATTGCTTTTTGATAACAAATGCAGGTATATATGTAGACATGCTTGCAGCTATTTTCCAGTGACTTTACATGTTGAGGATATAAATGCCTTCCATCCTGATCGTGCTTATGGTATATACTTTATTTGTGGGATTTTTTTTCATCAGTGTTCGTTTGCAGAACATGAAAATGATGGTTTGCAATTGACTTTTGTGTTGCTATTTTTGAAATGAAATTGAATCTGAAAAAGGACTTCGTTGAGACAATAAATCCACAGGGGTTACTGGTCTAAAGCTTAATGATTAACCAATTTTTAATAGAAGTGAGAATTGAATGGTTTGATGCCCCACCTGTTCATTCCTATTGATATCAGCTTGGTCCAATTTCAGGATTACTTGTGACAATATCACTAGGATGTTGCAACTCTAACAAAAGGTGTAAATATGAAATGGTCTAGGAACATCAGTAGTATGGTTGCAAATGATGTCAGAATAGGACTTGTGTTATCTTTGAGAAATTGGCAATAGGATTCAAGATGTGATATCAGAAGAGTGAATTTTTATTAGATTAAATTACTTTGTTGATTTTGAAATTCAAGTGGCTGGGGTATTGGGTTTTTCTGCGAGGATGTTGTTCAGGAGGCAGTTGATTTTACAGTTTCCTGTGGATCTTAACTTTTTAGCTGTGCTAAATTTCTTTTAGCTTCTTGGAGCAAGTAACAAGAGACTTCTTTCGTGCTTCATGCAGTCTTTGGTTATGAGCCACATTCAGTTTGGCCCATTGGGGTCGTTGCATTAGCAGATCATACAGGTTTCATGCCTCTCCCAAAAGTAAAGGTCCTTGCTAGTAGCGCTGTAAGGCATTTTCCCCTCTCTGTATTTTTTAAATATTTAGAGCTTTTCCTTCTCTTTCTCAACACATGGGAATTAATTTCAGGTTTTCCTCATGCCATTTTTGAGACATATATGGACATGGTGTGGTCTTACATCTGCGACAAAGAAAAATTTTACTTCCCTTCTGTCAGCTGGTTATACTTGCATTGTAAATCCAGGTGGAGTACAAGAGACATTTTACATGGAGCATGATAATGAGGTCTTCTCTTTATGCTCTCTCTCTCTCTCTCTCTCTCCCTTTCGCACCCAAGTAGATTTTTCCCCTGTCTGGCTTAGAAAGTTTTAGATCTAGGACTTATGCAACCTACCCTGCCTGATCCTTGCTGGTTCATATGTTGGACGTTGATATATTTTACAATCTAGTTCTTACATGTTTGTGTGTGTTTATCATTGTTCCTTCGTATTCTTTAACCCACCCTTTTCTCCTAGTTAGATGGTGATGGAAAGCTATTACTTTTACATCCCTTTTACGTAGAATCCTTGAGGTTTGGGGCCTGAAATTGACAGACATCATATGCAAACCAAACTGAAAGAGACTGTTTTTTTTTTCACCCTGAAGAATAGCTTGGTTGTTAATCTTGGGTGCTGCTTGCTTTCAGATTGCTTTCCTCAAGTCAAGAAGAGGGTTTATCAAGATAGCCATGGAGAACGGTGCACCCTTGGTTCCAGTTTTCTGCTTTGGTCAAGTATTGATTCACTTTGTCACCTGTTGGTTAAAAGTATAGTATTTTCTTGTTATGTACTCCACTTTGCCAGTGAATGCTGGAATTATGTGGATTGGTCCATTGTAAAAGACATTGGTCCTCTTGCATACTGCTTGAGGTTAATGTTTCAAGAACTGAGTTTTCATTGTTTTCATCTTATAGATTAATTCTCCCTTTTACAATTACACATTTTCCATTGATAACATGGTTAATTTTCTTATTCTTGCTGCAGTCAAAATTGTATAAATGGTGGAAACCCAGCGGAAAGTTATTCTTGAAAATTTCTAGGGCAATTAAATTCACTCCAGTTGTCTTTGGGGGAATTTTTGGGTAAGTAAAAATTTGAGGAAATTCTAACTGTTCAGAGAAACTCCATTTGTGTTTAGTGTTTAGGCCCATGATTATACCCACTGCCACTTGGTGCAGCTTTCTCTGAAAAATCTGCTAATGTTTAATGGGAAAGACAAAATGACTCCTTTTTTAATTGGGGAAGTGGGTTTTTTGTATTTTTTCCTCTGTATATTTAAACAAAATCATATTTGCAATTTATAATTGTTTGCTGCTTTTCAGGACTCCCTTGCCCTTCCAACGCCCGATGCATATCGTGGTTGGTAGACCTATTGAGCTTAAGCAAAATCTTCAGCCCACTGTGGAAGAGGTATGGTGCCACTTAAATCTGCAATCTGATGAATCAGTTGTGACTGGAAATGGTGAACATATCCATTTTGTTTGAGTGTGAAGTACAATAAATTTCTTTTATGTTTTAGATTAATGAAGATTAATAAGGTAGAGACCTCGCCCCTCTTGCTTTTGCGAGAGCACCATTGAGCTCCATAGCCCGTTGTTCATTTGTGGATTCCTTTTTCTTCCAGTATTAGTTAGTAATACTTCCTGCTCTGGCCAGTGGCAAAGCCACCCCAAATTCCCAATTTCATTAGAGGGGCCAAGAAAAACTTATATACCATCAAGTGAAAGTTGGTTCCAAGGATGGTCATAGTCCCATCATGCCGTTTGATTACTGGAGAATATAATGTAATGTGAAGTGTTGACACTCAGCTCAAAGCTCTGTATTGTAAAAATCCATAGCTTGCAATTTAAGATGCCGGCATTTCCCAGTCCCAAACTAGTTACACACTGTACAAAATGTAGCAGATTGTAAAGCTGTTATAATTTAACAAGCTCAGAACCTTAAGGCCCTAGTACTGGTACAAGAAGAAATCCAGTTAGGGTGGGACTTAAAGCTGCCTGCATTCCTCTTTTCACTAAATCTATAGACTAACGACTGAGTGATATTAATCTCCAACTGTTGCTTATACATGGATTCATTTTGCAGCTCGCTGAAGTGCACAGTCAGTTTGTTGCCGCACTGGAAGATCTCTTTAAAAGGCACAGAGCACGGGTTGGGTTTGCTGATCTTGAATTGAAAATTCTATAATTTGACTACACAACTTAGACTTGTTTCAGAATGTATCGTTTTTACATTTATTTATCTTCTTCTATGTTTTCTTGTTTATATGTTGTATATATTGAGTGTTTGTTTTTGCATTTTAAACTGTTTTTTAAAATGTTTTTCGTCAAAAAAAGCATTAAATTGATGTTTTTTTAAAATGTTTTTGAATGATTTTAATGTTGAGGATAATAAAAAAAATCTGAAAAATATCATTCTAATATATTTTTAATTGAAAAGTATTTTTAAATATCATGCATGATATCAAACTCGCCAAAAATGAAACTTCCAAAAGCCAATAAATATTCATTCAAGGAATCCAATGTTCTTAGTTACATTTCTTTTAGTTTAGGGAGACTGCACAAAGATGACTTGTAAAGCGACAGTTGCAAGTAATTTTGGTTCCAGCTGTTTAACTTATTCAAGTATCAGCAGAGTTTTGCGTTCCAGAAGCACATGCAAACAGTTTTCTGCAGAAATGATAATGAATTGATTGCTGTTTTCGGCCATGAGTCACTATCGTGCAGAAACGATAATGGGATGAGGTCTTGTGTGATGGAGTTACAAGTGAGGACTTAGGCAGCCAAAAACAAAAACAGCTAAAATTATTATATAGAAATTTGAAAGTCATGTGAGGTTCAATGCCATTATATATGGGTTAATTCGTTTAATTTTCCCGTTGTTTTTTATTTATCGAACTATCAGGTCAATACAATACATCACATCGTCTCCACCTCCGTCCTATAAACTCAGTTAGGTAGCACATGATGTGCATATGTGTGACTATTCCCTCCTAAATGATGAAAGCCAGGTGAGATTATTTTGCCTTAACCTGAAAATTTGAGGGACAAAAATAAAATTAAAAGGTCAAAAGTCTATATAGATTTGATCAAAAGTTCAGGAGGTCTCTCGGACAATCAACCTTGTATAACTCTTTGAAACCAAAACATCTGGTTCTTGTACATTTCTGTAAAGCAACTGTATCATGTCGGTACAGACCTTACTAGAAATGTAAGTTGAGGCTTGAATGTTTTTTCATCCGAGCCCAGTTTGAACTAATCAGCTTCTTTCATTTGTCACCTCTAGCAGTTACTGCAACGGAGAATGCTGTAGGTGATTTTGGTATTTTTAAAACCAAAACTGGTAAGCCAAGGTTGATCATATAAAGATATTACTTATCACTGTTAAGGGGGGGGGGGGGGGTTCCTAGAACCTTGGCCATTTTTCGAACATTGCTTAGCCAGTTTATGTTCAAGTAAATTTAAAAAGGTCGCATCCCTCACACAAGAGTTCCCGTTTCCATACAGATGCCATGGCACTACCTTAAGACGATAGCATTTTCACCAAGGCTAAGTGCAGTAAAAAAAGTTTCATAGACTAAAGCCATCAGACTCAATTGACGGGAAAGCAATTGCCCTTGCTCACTTGTTCCGTTGAGTAATCGTATTACGACAGAAGGCAGGATGAAAACCATCACCAACTGAGATTAGAACACTATAAAAATATGAAGGATGATATAACTCAAAGCCAAAATGGGGTAATTTCATCTTCTATCATAAGAAACAACTTACACTTCTCATTTGTGCGTCTCATCTAGCTAGAGAAAGCCAAAGGAAGGGAAGGAGAGGGGGGAGGGGGAGAGGAGAAGCTGATACTAACAAAGCCCTTTGGGTTAATCTTTCATTCCCAACTTAATATTTTGAACTTTAATAGACAATTGTAATTTCTGCTCCTCAATATCTTTCAGCACTGAAAGCAAGTTTGCTCTATATACTTCACATTTTCGTCGTGCACGATCCAGTTTGCGATGCAGTTTCTGGATTTTCTTGTCCTGGTCATCCTGCAAATTGATACATATAATATTCAATTACATTCAGCTGAGGAAGTGACAAAACAAACACAAGCCAGCTGTCTTTTATTCTACTATCCCACAAAGTAGAATGCAACTATCAGGACCAATCCTCTACATCATCAACTATTAGGAGTAGGAAAAAGAAAAAAGAAGAATTAAGAAACATTCTGCTTAAAAAAAAATATTCTATTCACACAAAAAAAAGAAGACAAATGTTCCAATACAGCAGATGCAGTGAGAGTTTAGGCTGTTCATGGAAACAAAATCAGACGTTGGTATGACAACGATGATGATTACCATGAATCTAAACAGCTTGTTTCTGCTACAAACTACAAAGAGACCCATTGAAGTCAACAAATTAATCTCAACTGACAGTCATTAGTTAATCGGAATTAAAAGAGCAATTTCTGCCATTAATAGCACCTATATTGCAGCATTAACAGAAAAATCTATAGAAAAGGGCAAAAATAAGTATCAAATATTACTGACAAAGGAAAAATTAAATGAATAAATAACTGAAGTGTGACAGAAAAGGAATGAAAAACTGACCCCAGAAGCAGGCTGTTCTAAGCCATGTTGCTGATTTTGATTGTTATTATTTGCTTGACTTCCCTGAGGAGGATACTCTTCTCTGCCAGCTCTATTTGCTATTGCAACTTTCCCACCATTCTTTCTTGCAAGAGCCACTTTATTTGCTGCCTCTTGCAAAGCATCCATTGAAACATTGTAAATTTCTAAACTTTGGATTCCATTATCAACGTACTTAAGGGCCTCATGGCGAAGGTTGCTGTATCGAAAGGTGAGAGATTCTCGTGAACTACCAAGAAAATCACTGGCGTGTTCCTCCAATATGACACCACTCTTGGCATTCCTTGTCCATCGTTTCAAAACATAATGGGAAGGCAGTGTAAGAACATTTGTCACCCTAAAAACTGTCAATATGTGTCTGCAAAGAAGGCCGGAGAACTCAAACATCAGACAACTACAAGAGGCTTTCATCTCACGAACATTAAAGCTAACAGTATAAGCTTTATGATTTTCACCAAACTTAGCAACTCTATAAGTGGTGATTGCCCCATCATCCACAACTTTGGTTGCCAGGAAAGTTAAAGTCTCAACCAACTCTTCTTGAAATTTTAAAAACAATTTCCTGGAATAGAGCTCGGCCACTTGCTTCTCCATAGGTGAAGGTGTCTTCAGAACTGGGGCAGTATTTATCGAATCATAGTCAGCTTTGACTTCTTTCTCATAGCGGCTTTCCAAAGCCTTCTCATACTGCTTAACAAACAACTGTAGGGTAGTTGAGGCATTGATGTATCCATCAAAGTAAGAGTTGATGCTGTCACTGCGCTGTGTTATAGACATTTCTGCAAAGAAAGTATCTCTCAAGTAAGCTGGGACCCATTGGCGTCGATCAGTATAAACTGCTTGTAGCCACTCGTGCTCCCTGAGATGATATCTATTAAGTAGAGACAACCAACAAGACTCAAATTCCTCAACTGACTCTGTGAGGTTAACACATTTATGGAGCTCTGCTTCAAAATTAGGATGCTCAGAAAGCACATGGGACAGCTTCTCCTGGAATTCTTTAAAGATGTGCCACTTGCAGATACGATGACGGGTTTCTGGAAAAACCTGGTTCACGGCTAGACAAATTACCCTATCATGATCAGTAGTGATTGAAACAGGAGGCCGTTCAGACATTGCCATAAGCCATGTTTTGAAAAGCCAAAGAAAAGAAGCCTCGGATTCATTGACCAAGAGAGCACAACCGAACAAAACAGGCTGCCCGTGATGGTTAACTCCAGTGAACGGTGCAAAGGGCAATCGATAGCGATTTGACCGGTAAGTTGTATCAAAGGTAACAGTGTCACCAAAGTATGTGTAGTTAGCCCTTGCCTTTGCATCAGCCCAGAAGATATTGCTCATACACTGATCTTCATCACCCTGCACAGCATAGAAAAACGCAGAATTCTCAGCCTGCTTGTTTCGCAGGTAGTCCAAAAGGTGCTGAGTGTCACCACCAAGAGTTCTTTGTCGACTGCTCCTCATGTAATTCCTACAGTCACGCTCAGTAAAACCAACATTACTGCTTCCACCATATTCTTTGATGAGGGCAGACATAATACCACTGGGACCAATCCCAGCACCCTGCAAGGTATCAATCAATGATTTGGCAGAGCCGGATACATGGCGATGAGAGCGGAGACAATGCACCTTGTCAGGTGGAACAAGCTCGTGGTTATGTTCCCTAACAAATGCCGAAACAACCCATCTACCAGAATCCTGGATTTTAACAACCAACATGGCCTTACAACCAACACGGGTTTCAGCACGAGGGCGTTTGACACGCACATCAGAACGTGCAGGCTTATCCTTGTCAATGCGGAAACCCTCTTTTGCACAAACAAAAGACCTCTGAATGATAGCACCATCACGTCTAGACCTGCGAGACATACTGACACGAGTACTAAATCCTACACGACGAGCATACGAATTGTAAAAAGCCTTCGCAGCCTCCTCAGACTCAAATTCCATACCCTCATAAGGCTCAAGATTAGTGTCCCCTTGAGGGATATAGACTTGACCAGAAATGGAATTGTGGGAACTTTGGGGGTCATAAAAATTCAGCAGGAAATGGTTTCCTTCAACTTCTCCATCTCCTCCTTCCTCTTCTTCCACTTCATCAACACCAACATCAACAGACTGATGCTGAATATCATCCACAGTATCGTCTCCCAAACCCATCATGTCAAATTCAATAACTTCATTCCCCATAGTCAGTGGTTCCAGCTCCATTATCATATCAACCACTATAAAAAAAATCTAAGCACAGCTAAAAATATCAAGAAATCAAACACTGCTACTTCGCTTCCAACTAAAGACGAAAACTTTCAAACCCAAGGTGAAAAAAGTTTCAATCTTTAAACAGAAAACAAAGAAAAGACACATCACTACCACAAACAGAAAATATATCCTGTAATAAAGAAACCCATTGATGAAAACTTGAAGGAGAGTAAAAATGAAGTAGACTGACCCACTTGGGCTTGGCTTGTATGAAATAAGGAGGTGAAAGCTTTCACTTTCTCAGCATACACACATGATATTGATATGAGTTCACTCAGTCACTTCAAAGATCATTACTTCTTGAAAATCAAACAGCAATGGATGATAGAAACCCATTTGCAGAATCGAAGTTTTAAGGACGAGGACTAAATCTTGGAAGTAATCAGACAGAGCAGAGCTGCCTTTATTTCCTATTCGGGTTTGGAATAACTACAAAGCAGTATATATAATATAAAGTCAATAACATATCAGGACCTAAACTTCACGATCTTTGTAACTTCTCAACAAGTTTCATTCCTTGTTCAATTCCCATCATCACAAATCTAGAGGATATGGGCTACAATTGAATTTATTAAACTTAATTCTATAAATAATACTACCAAATATATGATCTAATCTTAAATAAAAAAGATAAATGCAAACTTTTGTTTTGTTATTTGACAAACCAAGTGACATTTCTCTCTCTCTCTCTATTCTTATTTTTCATAGCTTTTTTTTATTGTTCTAAATCATTAATAGGATATATTTAGAAGAATTTTATCTCATTTATGTTTATATTTATATTTATATTGAAATTTAAAATATTTATGAATTTAATGGACAAAAAAAGCTATGATGTCACAACTCAAATCCAAGCTCTTTAACTAGATGGATGAACTGGTTATAATGCTGGACCAACCTTGGAATCTTTCTTAGGTGAACATATTTCATGTACCTATTTACTAAACTTAGTCCATTATTTGTTCTTAGGAAGTAGAGGGACTACATTATTAGCTTCTCACAAATACAAGGGTTAATATACAATTTACTCTTCTTTTTTATTTGCTCTTCCTTTTATATGAAAATGGTTTTCCTTTTTTATGAGAAAGTTATGAATGCTGATTAGGGGGGAGTGCAAATCAATGAGATTGGAATTATGCTGTTAAACACTTCAACTATTTATAGGTCCTGTTTTAATACTTCATTGCCCATATTTTCACGTCAAAAGTGATATAAGGGCGTGTGATAATATTATTAGTAACTATTCAAGCATAGCTTGTATATGATGTAGTTTAATTAATTAGATTTTAAATTTATTTTTTAAAAGTTATCAGTTTAATTTTTATAAATTTTAGATTATTAAAAACTAAAATGATCATTAATTTTAGAGCCCGTAAAATTAATCGAGATGCGCACAAATTGACCAGACACCCAGGTTAATTAAAAAAAAACAGTAACCATCCAAGAATTGAGTAGAGAAATTCACAGCATAACTGTGCTTTACAAACTAGCACGAAATTGCCCAAGAAAATTTGGTCAGAGAAACTCACTGCATAGCTATGCTTCTTAATGTTACGTATTTTGCCAAGGTGTTTGCCAACAAGTGCTGGATTCAAGACAAAAAACACAAGCTGCACATCAATCGAAATTGAAAACGCAAATTACATTCTTTGCTAGGGAGCTCTGAATGCTTCATGCTGTGTGGTATTTTTAACTCCTCTGCATCCGAAGAACAGGCTGATAAAGGAGGAAGTTAGGAGTCTTGAAATGTTATCAGGGAGTAGATATATAATGAATGCAGCTCAAAATTCTAGCGATTCATGACAGGCGAAGAACAGATTCACAGTACACGTTCTGAGTCTTTAACAAAGCGATCACAACACCAACTCTTTCATTCCTCGATGGACTAGAGTTGATTGCTCCTGTCACTATATCTTCACATTTAAGATGTCTGAATGTGAAGTGTGGCATTGTTGCTTGTTAAAACCATGCTAGAGTTGATTCGAGGATACGATGAAAGAAAGTTATTAAACAAATATAAACCAGTATTTTGAACCAAACTTCGTTGACATCCATGGACTGATCTATGCTTTATGATCTTATTTGGAGATTTGTAGCTGTGGAGTATCACTCTGGAGTTTTGACCTGCATGCCTCCAAGTTTCTTCAAGGAAAAAAGTCCCAAGTTCAGTTAGTTTCCTTCCCAATTACAAGGAAAGTACAGTAGAAACCAGGTTTTGAAGTGAAGATAGTGCCAAGGTAGAAAATAAAAATTTATTGCAAGGAGTTGACATATATATAATTGCCTTCTGAGAACCTTGAATATATAGTTCAAATTAATGAAATGCAGAAAGAAATTATGGACTTTTCCTTTGGTAAGCAGTCGGCTACTGATTCATATGTATTGATACTCTACCTGATCATGGGTCATAATCCAAATTTGAATTCCTAAAAATACAAATGAATAAGCATCTAGAACAAGCTGAAAAATAATCTACATACATAGGTGAGAGTTAGAGTGACAAAACTGAATCTATGGTAATTTTGGAAATTCAAATACACCTTCAAAAAAAACCAAATGTTAAAGACAATACAAGTTCAAGATGAATTTTACGAAGTTGCATAAAAATTAAGTTTAAAAACTTAATTAATTGAATTTTTAATGGGTTAATTTGATTTAATAATGAGCTTAATTAAGAATTTAATTAAATCTATAAATTAATTTAGGCATAAATTGAAAGAATTAATTAAGTGTAAGGACTTAATTAGACTTTTAATGGGTCAAATTACTTTTATTAAGGATTTAATTGTTGAAAAATTAAGTCTAAAAGCTTAATTTGGGCTTAATTGATAAGATTGGAATTTTGGAGGACCAGATTCAATTTTACAAGCTTATTTGGATGATATCATGGGTGAAATTGCAAGACAAATCTAAGTTCAGGGTTTAATTAAAGGCCGAATTGAAGAACCTCAAAACCAAGAACCAAAGTCCAAAAGACACAAGTTTGAGAATTGAAATCAATCAAAACATGGGTCAATTTGAAAGAAATTGAAAGTCTGATAGTTGATAGGGGTTAAATTGAACAAACTAGAAGTTTCAGGGTTAATTAAGGGTGCATATGCTAGAATTGAAACAACAGGGGCCAAATTGAAGTTTGCAAAATCCTAATTAGAAAACCCTAATTTCTAGGGTTTACTCTAAACGACGTGTCACTCATCTTTAATAAAGAGAACAAGTGACGTGTCGTTTAATCTTTGTTTGTCATGTTTTTCAGCCAATAAGGTTGATCGGGTTACCACCTTTAGGTAAATAAATGTGGCATCTCCGACCACCTCGAAGACTCAAACCATCACTAATGGACTTATAAACGCCTTCTCTATAAGAATTAGTTATCCTCATCACTTATTTGGATGAGGTTCTCCAAAATTAATTTAGGCATAAATTGAAAGAATTAATTAAGTGTAAGGAATTAATTAGACTTTTAATGGGTCAAATTACTTTTATTAAGGATTTAATTGTTGAAAAATTAAGTCTAAAAGCTTAATTTGGGCTTAATTGATAAGATTGGAATTTTGGAGGACCAGATTCAATTTTACAAGCTTATTTGGATGATATCATGGGTGAAATTGCAAGACAAATCTAAGTTCAGGGTTTAATTAAAGGCCGAATTGAAGAACCTCAAAACCAAGAACCAAAGTCCAAAAGACACAAGTTTGAGAATTGAAATCAATCAAAACATGGGTCAATTTGAAAGAAATTGAAAGTCTGATAGTTGATAGGGGTTAAATTGAACAAACTAGAAGTTTCAGGGTTAATTAAGGGTGCATATGCTAGAATTGAAACAACAGGGGCCAAATTGAAGTTTGCAAAATCCTAATTAGAAAACCCTAATTTCTAGGGTTTACTCTAAACGACGTGTCACTCATCTTTAATAAAGAGAACAAGTGACGTGTCGTTTAATCTTTGTTTGTCATGTTTTTCAGCCAATAAGGTTGATCGGGTTACCACCTTTAGGTAAATAAATGTGGCATCTCCGACCACCTCGAAGACTCAAACCATCACTAATGGACTTATAAACGCCTTCTCTATAAGAATTAGTTATCCTCATCACATGTTTATAGCTACTTTGGTTCAATGAACTCAACCACATTTTTTCTCTAATCAACCTCCTCTGTATTTGATAGTTTTAAACTGGTCGAGAGCTCATATTCCAATCAATGAATGTGAAGTTTTAGATCTTCAAATCATATGATATTTAATCCCCATGGTAGATATGCATTTCCTTTACAAGGATTAACTACTCTTTTCCTATGTTTACATCCAGTTTTGTTACGATGATCTCTTCAAAGTAGCTCACTTGGTCTACCATGATTGAAGAAGAAAACCATCATGATTGTTTAAACTTCATGGCTACCTTCTCTTGACAGGTTTGAGATGGATATTAAAAATGTTCTTGATGTCCTCCTTAACTTATTTGACATAGTTCTTTTATTCTTTATTTCACATGAAAATTTAGGCAAAGAATAGTAAAATGAGATGAATGTAAAGGAAAGTAATATGATCTATATATGCATTTAAGAACACATTTTGAGGGAGAAGTTCCAGATACTATAAGAGATGTGTGGTCATGGAGACATGTCAAAGGATTTGTGATCTTTTTAAAGATAAACGATCATGAAGACCTAGAGAAACACTGCTTTATTGAAAAGTTCAAGAGATTGAGACACAATTCATAGAGATTATCTAATCTCAAATAGTGCATCATAAGGATTGTTCCTTGTTTATTTAGGTTACAACTCTTTCTTCATAAATTGTTAAAGGTATTTTTTGGCAATCAATCTTTCAATCTCCTTTTTTAGGTCATGGCATTTGTTATTGTCATTTATATAATCATGGTGAAAGAGATATAACTTATTAGGGTTCTTTGTGATTGAACCACTTTTCATGAGGTGTGGATATTGCACGTAGTTTTTTTTTCATGATGACAACCAATACCTCATTATGTGTGGTGATGAGAGGTGTGATTAAGAGCTCGAGGAATGTCACCTTGTGAAAATGGTGTTCATTCTTGTTCCTAAGAGTTAGTGTAGTATCACGTCTAAGTCTTTTATGATGGGGAGAATGTGATCAAGACTCAGGAGATGATTGATAGAGATAGTAACGTCAATGGTAAGGACATGTTAAGGAGTGTTTTTCGTAGAAAGAGTGACTCTTTCGTAAAGTTAGAGAATCATGCCCACTTTATTTTTTGTTTTGTCTAATTAGGTTGTCTGTATGCATCTAGTACATATAATGGAGTTGGGTGCTATATTTTCTTTTAAGGAAATGGAAGAGGGTGAAGCTATTTTTATATGGCTAAAATAATGTTGTTGAGCATTTTTAAAAGGGTGAATGAGTTGCTAGAAATTTAGAAGGGCAAGAGTTTATATAAGGGGAAATCAATTAGTCCCTTTTTGTCCTAGAGTTTTGTTAGTCATGAAATATATTTTGATAAAACAAAAATGAGAATGAGCCAGCTTTTTATTTAGTTTTTGACAAACAACACCAGTAACGAGGTTGAGAAAAAACTTTTATTGGATTTAGGCTTTTCTCGACAAACAAAAGGGTTTGGAAATATAATTTAGATCTTGTACTTGATCTGTGCTCTCCTGAAAAACAGTTCTCTTATGTATAGGGCTAAGTTAATAAAACAAGGGGAGAAATATATCATATACAAGTTTATTTGTTTGTAAAATTGTCACAGGGTGCTAGAAAAAGCAAAAGCAAGAGTGAATAAAGAGTTGTCATCTATTATTAATGTGTGTGTAATGAGATTATATTTGAGTATTTGTGGAAAGATTCGTAGAAAATATTGCAAGGACGTTAGAAACAGACAATGGTAATAGTGAATGAAGAAAACAAGTGTTCTAATATGTGTCTATATGTATATATTTGTCCTTGCGTGCTCTACTTATTATTTATTTATAAGCAATGTGCACATTATTATTATACACTACTCTAAATGGTATGGGAGAATCACTGCTCCTCCACACCAAAATCACTGTGAATTATAATAGTAATACATAGAGCATTCCTTCTTTTTTTTTTTTTGCATTTTTTCATTTTTTCTGTTTTTTTTTCTTTTTTTTGTCGTTTTTTTTTTTTACTTTATTTTTTTTGTATTTTTTATTTTTTTCCCTTTTTCCTGTTTTTTTTTTCCAAAATTATCTTTGTCAATTTTAGTTTTTTAATATTAAGCTGATTAAAAACTTTACTTTGTAATTTTTTTTCTTTTAAAATACTGTGGATTGCTACGATATTTTTTCACATAGTTTTTCTATTTTATTCTTTTATTTTTCAAAATTTTATTTGTCAATTTTATTTTTTCAATATTAAGCTGATTGAGAATTTAGTTTTGTAATTTTTTTCTTTGAAACATTGTTAATTGCTACAGTTTTTCTCCACAAGGTTTTTTTTTGTTTTTTTATGATTTTCTCCAAAATTATCTTTTTCAATTTTATTTTTTAATATTGAACTGGTTAAAAATTACAGTTACAATATGTGAGGGAAGCACTGTAGCTTTCCTCGCAAATTACTGTAGATTGCTACAATGTTTTTTCTCACATAGTTTTTTTTTGTTTTTTCTAAAATTATCTTTGTCAATTTTATTTTTTTGAATTAAGTTTATTAGGAATTACAATTAAGTAATAAGCTAAAGGGTGTGGGGAATTCATTGTTCACCCACACCCAATGCATTGTGGATTACAATAGTAATCAATAGTGCATTCATCTCTTCTTCTTTTTTTTTTTTTACTTTTTTTTTTTTTCATCTTTTTTTTTCTTCAAATTTCCCCTTTTTTCCAAAATTACTTTTCTTTTTTTCCAACTTTTCCTTTTTTTTGTTTATTTTTTTTTCAAAATTATCTTTGTCAATTTTATTTTTTTAATGTTGAGCTGGTTAAAAATTTTGCTTTGTAATTTTTTCCTTTAAAATACTGTGAATTGCTACGGTGTTTTTCCACGTGGTTTTTCTATTTTATTTTTTGATTTTTCAAAATTATATTTGTTGATTTTATTTTTTTAATATTGAGCTAATTGAGAATTTAGTTTTGTAATTTTTTTCTTTAAAACATTGTTGATTGCTTACAGTGTTTCTCCGCATGATTTTTTGTTTTTTTGTATTTTTATGATTTTCTCCAAAATTAAATTTTTTGATTTTATTTTTTAATATGAAGCTGGTTAAAAATTACACTTACAATATGTGAGAAAAACACTATAACTTTCCTCGCAAATTACTGTGAATTGTCATAGTGTTTTTTCCCACATTATTTTTTCCAGTTTCTTTTGTTTTGTTTTTTTTGTAATATTTTTTTTTAAATTATCTTTGTCAATTTTATTTTTTTAATATTGAGTTGGTTAGAATTTAATTTTGTAATAAAGCTTAATTATGTGGAGAAAACATTGTAACTTTCCTCACAAAACACTATGAATTGCTAGAATGTCTCTCAACATGGTTTTTTTTCTTATGATTTTTTTTAAATTATCTTTTTCAATTTCATTTTTTTAATATTGAGCTGGTTGAGAATTATAATTACAAGTCATTACAAATAAGACTAAATCATAGCTTTCATCACAAAACATTGTGAATTGCTACAATGTTTCCAACATGGTTTTTTTCCCTGTTTTTTTTTTGTTATTTTTTTTCTAAAAATATATCTGTCGATTTTATTTTTTTAATATTAAGCTTATTGAGAATTTAGCTTTGTAATTTTTTTTCTTTAAAACACTATAAATTGTTGCAGTATTTTCTCATATGATTTTTTTATAATTTTTTTCAAAATTATCTTTGTCGATTTTTTTTTTTGAATATTGAGTTGGTTAAGAATTATAATTACAATAAAGCTAAATTATATGGGGAAAGCGTTGTAGCTTTTCTCACAAAACACTATGAATTGCTACAGTATTTCTCTAAATAGTTTTTTTTATGATTTTTTCTAAAATTATCTTTGTCGATTTTATTGGAGAAAACACTGTAGTTTTCATCACAAAACACTGTCAATTGCTGCAACGTTTTTCCTCATGGGTTTTTTTTCCTTCCAAGATTATCTTTGTTGGTTTTTTTTTTAATATCAAGTTGATAGAGAATTTAACTTTGTAATTTTTTTTATAACAGAAAAGCTAAAAAATATGGCGAAAACAATCATTTTGTTCAGTTTCTAAGTTTTTTATCACCAACACAACTTTTTTGTCCATCATGAAATATTGGTTTCATCATATTTTTAGTTTTTATTACTTATTTAGCGCTGGTTTATAATTATAATACTATCAAATATATTTGTTTTATAAATCCGCGGTAGTGCGCAAGAAAAAATTGACGTAGCTTGCATTAAGTATTAATGGAGCACTAATTGATGGAACTTCCTTTAATAGCATTAATGGAGCACTAAATACAGTTAATTGTATTTATTTATTTATTTATTTCTACCGTTAGTTAGCTTGTGCAGAGCTTGAACCATCTTATTGACTCAAGGAACATGCATGGGTGCTCCAACAAAGACATTAAAATTGAATCTTGATTTGCTTTCATCCAAGAAGCTTAATGAGAGGTGGAAAATGACATGTTGTATCATTGAATCGAGCTCATATTAGGATGGAAAAGAAAGAGATTACACTCGTCTGTGTTCCAAAAGTCCATTTGGCACTTACAATAAACGAAAAAAAGGCAAAGAAAACAGTTGTTTTTTCTCCCATAAAATCTTCCTGAATTCCCATTAACATACACCAACCTAAAAATAGTGTGCCATAGTTTCAGACCTTTTCAGATGTGAAATTCGTGCCCTCTGCCAGCAAAAGCAATCACCAGTAGCTAGTCCAAGCGGAAGCGAAACAGCTGGGGGTTTCTGTTGGTTTTGTCAAACACTTCACAGAGTGTGCATTTCTTCTCTGCATCTCTTGTTTGGCTAAAGTGTTAAACTGCCTTCACTCGTTTTGATAGTCGAAAGAAAAGAAAGGCTCTCTTCTACTTTCTGGTAACTTTTCAAGACTCCTAACTTCTTTCTTTATCAGTCTTGTTTTGCTTTCTTTTTCTCTCTTTCGGGTCATTTTCATTTCCTCTATCAATTCTTTCTGCTACCATCTTTCTATCTGATTGATTTTCAAAAGCATTTCTGTCACATAGTAGTTTCTTGCTTGCCAAAATTTAGTGGGGAACATAGCATGCATGCTTGATCTCTCATTGCTTGCGTGCCTGCCTTACATAAATGATATTTGTGCAGTTTCTATTTTGTTGGGGTACAAACTTTGTTACGTTTTAATCTTTCTTCTCCTCTTATTTATCGTTTTCGAGTGCAAGGGTATGATTCTTTATATGTGTGATTTTCTGCTCTATTTTAGTTTTATTCTGATGATGATAGCCACCCCTTTTTGATCACTCCCATAAAAAAGCTTGGCTCTTTCGGCTTAATTTATTAGTTTTATAAGCCTAAATTCCCTGTTTTTGAAGATATTTTCTTTATAAATACCTTGTGTTCTGAACTTCTAATCGATTTGCCTGTTCTGAATCAAGAACTGGCCGACAGGTTGCAGATGTCTGTGGCCTCGGACTATTCCAAACTGGTCAGTGAGTTCTAAAGCAGTTGACACCCTCACACGCCTGACTCCACTTGCAATCATTAGCTATATTTCAGAAATTCAGATTAATTACGAGAATCATCTTCAGTGACTTGTAATAGTCTGAGACCTGCTTAATGTGCTGTTACCTTTTATTCAGTAAGGTGTAGGATTGAATCTGAGACCTGCTTAAGTTTCTATGGGGCTTTGGCAACTGTTCGTTGTTGCACTGATGCCAGTTATGAAGGTGCTCCTGATTACTGCAGTAGGCGTATTTCTTGCAACTGAGCGCACGGATATTTTGGGGACGGATGCGCGGAAGCATCTGAATAGTGTAAGCACCAATATTTTTCCAAATGGATTTTAGAATAGATGATAAATTTAACAAAAGAACTTAGTCTGAACGATCACTTAGATGTCTGCCTATGTATACTAGACAATTTCTTTGGGGGGTGACAGATTTTCTTATAGTTTTAAATATACAGCTGATTATTTAGTATAATGGTCCATTCTTTTTTGAACTTCTATTATAACATCACCCTTTTGAAGAATGAAAACCTGTGTGTGTGCGCGCTCGATACAAGGTGGGAAAAATTGCAGATAAATTATTTATCAATTGCTTTTCTCCTTTCAATGCTGCTCTAGTTGTCCTGCGCCGAGTTCCCTAAGAATATATGTGGATTTTCTATTTCAATTCTTGTGCAGCTTGTGTTTTATGTCTTGAATCCAGCACTTGTTGGTAGCAACTTGGCGAAATTCATAACATTGAAAAGCATAGTTATGCTGTGAGTTAATTTCTCTAATCGACTTTTCTGCAGCTGTTTTCTTTCAATGTGGTTTTTTTTCTGCTCGTTTATTACAATCAACTTTGGTTGAATTGTTATGTAGGTGGTTCATGCCACTCAATATTCTTATCACCTTTATCGCTGGCTCAGCGCTTGGATGGCTACTTATAAAAATTACAAAAGCTCCTAATCACCTGCGGGGCCTCATCTTGGGCTGTTGTGCTGCTGGTGGGTTTCCTTATTTCTGGCTGAAGGAAGATACATGCACAGCTTTTGAGTGTTCGTTTCTGATTTATAAATTTTCACAAAATACTTGTTGATTAACCGAAGTCTTCATGAAATAAGAGAGAAGGTCTGAGCAATTTAATTCACTGGCATCGGTATCAATAGTAAATCAGTTTCTGATGATGTGCCCTTTTACTGATGATTGTGATTTGAAGTATAGGTTCTTACATCTTTTAGTTGCTCTTTAAGATTTCTTGTCAGATATTAATTCCACGTCAAGGAGGCCTCTGCTTTGTTGACTGATCATCATCCTTCCAACTAAAAGAAACAAGTTTTTAAGATTTCTGCTGTTGATTCCTCTCCTTCTTTCTTTCCTGCCATCCAACCCGTGCAGACCAACCGCCTTAGAAAAGAGGCTGATGTGCCATTTCCTGCAAGTGAATTAAGCAGAAATGAAAGTCTAGTAATTTTGCTATCCTTGGTCTAGTTACTGTACGCTGTGATGAAACACTTTAGACACTCTAATCTAATTATATATTCCTGTCACACATCATCAATATTTGTTTTTTTTCCCCAGCTATTTAGGCCCCTCTTGACAGTAATATCATGTATTGTTAATATATTGAAGCTGTGGCACAAGCTTCATTACATTCGACCTTTTGTACCTGATTTCTAGTTTACATGGGCGGTTGAATGTGAGCAGGGAATCTGGGCAACATGCCTCTCATAATCATTCCAGCTGCCTGTGAAGAAAAAGGCAATCCATTTGGCGACGCCAGTATCTGTAAAATGCATGGATTGGCATATGCTACGCTCTCATTGGCAGTATGACAATGTTTCTTACTTGAATTTAATTTTTTGTGTGCTCTAATTAAGAAAGGCAGCGTAATAGGTCTTGAATTGTTTAAAATTCTTTCCATTTTTTCTTGATATTTCAGATTGGATCCATCTTCTTGTGGTCATATGTGTACAATATTGTGCGAATATATTCAAGTACAGATTCTGATGAAACCAAACCGGATGCCTTGCCAGAGGGTATAGAGTCTGCCCGAGAAATAACACCAGGGCCCATGCTTTTCTTAAAAGAGCCCTCAATCGATGAGGGTATGGAGCACTTTGAACTTGATCGTGCAGTGTCAAAGGGGAAGGTGAAGGTTGCCTGAAAACATTATACATTCATTTCTTTCTTAACTCTCTTATCCTTTTCCATATATTGCTTGATGCTCATTATGAGCACATGTTGAAGTTTTCACGATACTATTGGTTCCTCTTGTTCCCTAGAATAAAATGTTTTTGAGAGCAATCATCAACCTACCAATCAAGATTTCTTGACAGGTGCCATTTCCAGAAAACATTAAGCAAGGATTTCAAAAGGTTCTGAAGAAACTCAACCTGAAGAGATTGCTTTCACCTTCAATTAATGGAGCGGTACGGTAACGGCAAGTTCTTATTTTTTCTGTGTTGGCCAAAGGGAAGGAAGTGTATAAAGCATTTACTACTCTTTTTTCTAGTTTGGAGATCATATATAGCAAGAGAAGGCTCACATTTCAAATTTGCTCACGTTATATAGCATACTGAAATGATCATACATATTAGAGACTGCACATTGCGGAAAGGCTTAAGCATCAAAATGATAGCTCATGAGCAAGAATATTCCTGCTGGGTAGCCGATGAGCTTCAGTAGATGAAAAAATACGTCAGATGCATCCCATGCTTTCTTAAAGGATATAAATCCATGCTTCATATAGGATCAAGTCCACTTCTTCTGTAGTACTATTCCATTCCTTCCATGAATTTTCTAGAACAAGCCGTTCTTTTATAAAGCATTATTTACAACAAGCCTGCTCTTCATACATGCCTCATTGATCTTTGAGCCCTATCGAAATTTAAAGACCATTTATGGAGACATTGACATGAAGCAGCCATTAGCAAGCAGCTTGCTGGTTTAAGCTGGGTTGTTTTCCCTCTTCAGTTCTTGATCACATTTAAAGCATCTAATGCTGAATAGACTAAACAGGCCACTTTATGTTTCAGTATCGATGCGAGTATTGACCCCCCTTACTGCTTTATTTTTATAGATTGTTGGATTTATAGCCGGTACTATCCCTCCCTTCCGAAAAGTGTTGATCGGTGACAGTGCTCCTCTTCGTGTGGTTGAAGACTCCGCATACTTTGTCGGGTCAGCATCCCTCTTTGATGATATATATGAACATTCCCGAGAAACCAAAAAAACATTCAGCTACCTAACATGCTCCTCTAGAATTCCTTTCTGTTGTGTGTTTGCAGGGAGTCAGCCATTACAATCACCACTTTGATTGTAGGAGCAAATCTTCTGAAGGGTAACCGCGATCATTTTGATTTTTATCATGCTTATTTTCACTATCCTGCCCTTCTTCACTAGTTGAACTTCCCGAAGCATAGATACAATGATGACCAGAATGTGTTCTCAGGCTTCAGGGGGCCAAAGGTGCCGATCTCAGTGATTATTGGTATCACGGCAGTCCGTTATATAATCTTGCCGATATTGGGAGTTGGTTTCATTAAATGTGCAGTCCATTTTGGCGCGGTGAACTCAGATCCTCTGTACAAGTTTGTTCTGCTGCTTCAATTTGCACTGCCTCCAGCAATCAACATAGGTTTTAACATTCATGCAAAGTTCAACCATGTCCTTATCTGGAGACAGATTGAATCGGTTCCTAACTAGAAATCGGTTTTTCGCATGTTCTTTGTCCTGATTTGGCAGGCACAATGACCCAGTTGTTTGGAGCTGGCGAAGCCGAATACTCGGTCATCATGCTATGGACCTATGCCTTGGCCTCAGTTTCGGTGATGCTTTGGTCAGCATTCTTCATGTGGCTCGTCAAATAACTATCACTTGCCTCTTGGATCGCTTCCAACATACACAATCTAGGCAATGCATTATATCTTAGGCCTTGGCATAGATATTTCCAATGTAATATTACAATGAAAAAAAAATATTACATAATAAAATAGAATTTCAGCGGAGGCGAAATTCTAGATTTAATTTATCAGAAAAAAATTATTAAATTATAAAAAATATTGTTATATGTATTTTCTTAGAAACAAAGATAAGATACTTGAAATGTATAAGCATTGTATGAATAAAGTTTTTAAAAAAAATAAAGGTAATGAGAAGAGATATTGGTGGAGAATGAGGCGTATTTTAGTAAATTTTGTTTTTTAAAATAGTATTATTTATTAAACTTTATTTATTTTAATAAAATAACATTATTAATCGTGATTCGTGAAACACAAATTCTAAAAGAAATGATGAATATCAATTATATAAAGTTGAGAGCATCTCATAACTTATAAGGAAGATAATCTTAACTATCAATTGTATACTTAACAGAGTTACACAAAAAAAGTTGAGAATGTTAAAATATAATCTAAAATAACTTATTATATATTTATTGAATATGTTTATAATAATAGTGGATATTAATTTTTTATATACAAATTAAGTATTTAGGGTGTTTGCCTCAATCCATTAATAAAATCAAATATTTTGAAAGTTATGAAAAGGCACAAGAAAGCACACAACAAACCATAATCTATAATGGTTGGTCAATGATACTATTAACGTTAATGAAGCAACACAAGAAAAATAGCAAACATAATTAAGAATATAAAATTATATAAAATAGGAATTACATAGAAACTCTAATTTGAAATTTTATTGCTTGATATTTTCTTGTTAAGTAGTCTGTATCTATAAGATATTTACAATTCCTTAAATAAACTTAAAAATTTATCTAAATAATAAGAAAACTCGAAAATAAAAGAAAAGTAATGAAAGTCCTAAAAATTAGGAAAAATTGTTCTAAATAAAGCCAAAAAAAAATAATAAAAGACATTCAATTCAAATACAAAATATAATCTTAAACCAATTAGAAAAATATAGTAAAACTTAAATAGTAACTTCTGATCATTATTAAAAGACTTTTTCAATCTTCGATTACTTTAAAATTTTAATCTTATAAAAAATAGGACCTCTAGAATATCCTAGCAAATTCTTAATCAAATTCGATAATTAAACTGAAAATTATACCCAATAATATAAAATTATGTATTATAAAAAAAAATCTCCAACATTAAATACATTAATTGTAATAGATAGTAGAAGTATTTAAGAAAAAGATTCAAAATACAAGTCAATCAAATAAATAATAAACAGATAATTTAACATTATATATAAATTGTGAACATAAAAGATATATTTAATATGTATAATCAATGATTTTCGATTATATAATTTTATATTTACAAATTACATATATTATTAATATTTAAATTTTATTTAAAAAGTTGCGGTTACTTTGGAGTATAATTTTTTTAAAGTTCTTCAAGAAATTTAAATACAAAATTTAAAAGAAAAATATTCTTACAAAAATCTAAATTGGACCACCCAATCCTTTCCACTACACGTGGTAATTATAGATGCATCTAATTGGTTATTGACGTAGTTGTGAGACTTACCTGAAACAGGAAATAAATCATTTTAGCTGAAATGATATTTCTAAATTTCTTGTAGTTAACCTTTTCAAGTTTGGTCGGCCAACCAAATTACTAAACTTGTTTAAATTAATTAGGTCAATTATTTTTTTATTCAATTTAAAATTCATTCTCAATGAAATCTGATTCATGAATTTTTTAAATCAACATATTAAATCATATTAGGTTGAATAGCTATGATTAGAGTGCAATTACATGAAAAAATCCGTCGTGACGATTGTCGTTCCAGATTCAGAGCTGACAACGGGCTGTCAGATTGAAAAACAGGCTGAGCAGGGAGGAAACCGATGTTTCAAATCCCCCGGTTGCCAGCAGCAGACCCTGCAGACAGCGGGTGGTCCGGTCACTTCTTCCAATTTATCAGTCGGACCAATGCCCAAATCCATGATAGTAGAATCACAATTCATAAGTACACAGATGTCCATATCCCAAAATGATTGACACTATATATTCTACAAATTTAATCAAATAATATGGTGGCTATAATTAAATAAATATCGTGGAACAAAGCTTCATGAGCTTAATTTACTAGTAAATTACTGATGCCCCATGTGATCGATGTGCCTGAAGGATGAAGATAAGCTTGCGGCGGCCTCATTTTGTCATGGCAGGGTAGTTCCAGGGAATAGAAGGAACCCTAATTGTGCTTACTGCAGCAGCCACATGTAAAAGGTTGACCAGAGGGTAAGAGACAGTGCTGATAAAGCATAACTCCACAGCATAATGACTCCACATTCACCTTCACCGGCCTCGAAAAGCTGTGCAATAACCCCTGTCAAATTAACAACAAATAACAAACAGATTAGCGGGTTTAGTATTCATCAGGTAATTTTTTTCACTGGTTTTGTAGCTGGCCCGAAGATACTTCTTGCCGTCAAATCGGAAAAATAAAATATTAGTTCCAACTTTTAGTATCAAGTTGCCATACCTACTGTCATTGCAGGTGGAAGTGCATATTGAAGCAGAAGGATAAACTGATACAAGGAGTCTGATTCAACCATGCCGAGATGATGTGCCGCTTTGACAATACCGATGCCAATAATTGGCAAGAAAATATTTCGCACAGCTACAATCCCTGCAATGACTGATACACTCACTCCTGATTTTCTTAAACCTGAAAGAGTATGGAGTTAGTGATTAGAAATCTTGAGGATGTAAATTTGATTTTTCAGCAACTAGAGGCAGGATGTATGTAAAGGAAATTAAGCATGAGATGATCCAGGTAGATTCAGGAAATTACCTCTGAGAAGGTTAGATCCTACTATCAGTGTCATGCATGGAATTGTTGCCTCTCTGCAGGTCAGAAAATTGTATAAACAAGATCAATAACAATGTTGCTGTAAGTTCCTAAATAACGAAGAAAGTTACATTCTGGGTTATATGACACAGGACGCGTATCGACAAATCTAAGTGCAAGAAAAAGTTTGGACGAGTTAAACGAGTATTTTAATGAAAACAAGCATAATTTTTTATCTGGCCGTTTGGATTAGACTAAAATTTGAACAGCCAGGCTAGTTCTATAATGGTCAGCTGTAAAGATAGACTTGCCATCATCAAAATCAAAAGCCAAACAAAGTCCATAATTGATTTATTACCCCAGCAAAGATGCAGAACTATCAATCACGCGAAGAGGAGCACTATCCCCGATCATCAGTATTCGGATTGGAGAGACTGTGCCAATTATAAACCCACAAATCTGAAGGAAATTAAGGAAAACGAAGCAAATTATTGACATGTACATTGGTAGATTAAGCACTGACCAACTCGACAAAATTACTCTTCTGGTTTTCCTTTTTTTCTGTATTTATCGTTAAGACTTGTATGGTTTGTGATTATCTCTATCAAAGAATAATATTGAGGATTAGAGAGAGAAAAAATTATCATTAAATTTTTAGCCTACCGCTGCAATTGTTGCCGGTGCAAGCACCATCTTCAGGTTGATCTTTGCTGTAAATTTCTTAACAGACTGAAAAATCTTCTCCATAACTGTCAACTATCATCAAAAGAATTTAATTAGCAAGGTTACGCCATCCAATATCTGCAGAGGAAGAGCTACATTTTGCATTAAAAAAAAACAGATGCTAGCATTTGTAATAATAAAATAAGGCCAAGGAAATCTTACTTTTTCCCCAGAAATAGTAAGAGGAAGTTCATCTTCCTTAGAACAGCCACTGGAGCCAGAGTTTTTTCTTGAAAGAAGTAATGCTTTATAACTTTCAGAATCTGATATGGGTTGATTTGTATCAGTATCTTCAGCACTCTTATCTGAATATATCCTCATGATAATATACACATAGGTCCATATATAAATAGCTCCAACCTGCATTATCAGAATAAACAGAGTGTGTTTGGTATTGCGGTAGCTGTTGTGGTTGTGGTTTAAAAAAAGTTGTTTTATAAAAAGTACTTTTAGTTGAGGTTGGTTTGAAAAAATAGATGTTTGGTTAAAACTGTGGTTGAAATTGAGATTGAAGAAAAGGTAGTTTAATATGTTTGGTTAAGAATGCTTTTGAAATTGAGGTTATAAAATAATTTTTTTAAAAATATATTACTATTGATGGTTTTAAATTTAAATATTATAAAATTAATTACTCTTATTACATCATGAAAAAAATAATACTTTATATAAAATATTTTTTATTATTCCATTAAACTATTTATAATTCCATTACGTCCAAAATTCATCCGATAAGAACTACAGTTTTCATAACTTTTTGAGCGTGTAATAAAATTAGATAAAATATTATCAAATATAAAATTGGTATTACTGTGCACTTGAATTTAATTCACTCTATACTAGTTTTTCAAGAAAAAAATATTGTTCACATCGCAAATGAATTTAATTCTCTAAACTAGTTTTTTTAAAAAAAAAATTAATACAATTAACACACTTAAAAAAAACCCGCGAATAGTGCAAGTAAATTGCACTGTTCACGTGAACAGTGCAATTCACTCGTGAACAGTGCAGTGAATTGCACTATCCGCAGGTTTTTAATCCGTTACAGTGCATACAAAGCAGGTTTTCGTAGCTTTTCCTATCCAGCGTTTTAAACGCAAAAAACACGTAGACCTCATACACAATAAAATGATTTTTGTTATTACCAAACGACTGCGGACTGCATTTTAAATAAAACACAGCTGCATAGACAAACGCCATCATAGTAGCATTAAAAAATGAAGGTAATTCCTTCTATAACAAAACTGAAAAGAATACTAGAATGGCAGATCATACCGCCATGGAAAGAGAAGCATAAGTTGTTCCATTAGTGGAGCAGATGGTTGAATCTCCAAATGGGCTATTTGACTCCATGCTGACTGCAGGAACAATAATCAGAAGCAAATTCCCCAGATTTCCAGCAGAACAGCAACCAATGACAAGGCCTTGGAGGTGCGGCGGAGTTTTTGTGATTTTAATGAGAATCCAAGCCAGTATAGAGCCGATTATGAAAGTCAGAAGGATATTTACTGGCATAAACCATCTACACCATCGCCACAACAATTTTTTTGTGCCAAGAGTTAGTTTCAAGATTGCCTTAAGAGTGAAAATTGGTGCGAACTGTATCACTCACAAGGTACTCAAACTTTGGAAAGTAATGGTCTCTCCAAGCTGGCTAACCACGAGCGCTGGACCAAACAGATAGAATACAAGCTGCAAATACACAAAGCAAATTTCCTTTTTGATGAGATGGAAGGCAAGAAGAAGTAAATGTAAAGAACAGAATCATGTAAGTACACATATATTGGACTCGCATTATTCATGTAGTGTCTTGCATTCGCTCCCAGGAGATCTATGCGATCGAGCGCTAAGAACAAGCCAAGTCCAGTAATCAAGAGTACTTTCAGAACTGGCATTAATGCCGCAACAAAGAGATCAAGAAATCCCATTACACACAACTTCTCTGCAAAACTTGCAAGTTGATCTCTTGACACTCCTACGGAAAAGAAAAGGAAGTAATTCTTACAACAGATATAAGAGCGTTTCCTAAGAACGTGGTAGGAGTGAAAACTATGGAATCGAATCTAATGGAAAGAAAAAGGTACGAGTGTACCTCTTTTGACAAGCTTGGATGGTCCTAAGCAAACTCAAGCTTCTGGTGATACTTTGGAGGCAAGAATTACAGAAACTGCTTGAATGACATTAGCTAATAGAGTACTTCTGATCATTTAAATAGGAAATACTGCATGAATGCTGCTCATGATATTCTATATAGGAAATATTTATTTTGAAAAATAAAAAAAGCCCCTTACGGGCCCACTTAATCATGAGCTCTTCCTCTTTGCCTTCTTTCGTGGAAAACATTATGTCTTCACGCGTGAAAATGTCGGAATCTTTTTGTAGATGAAGCTAACTGGTAGTGTTTTTTTTTTTTTTTTTTTTTTTAAGCGTGTTCAACTGTAAAATATCTATACTATTTTTGGTGTTTTCTGAAGGCCTTTCGGTTTGATCTGTAAAAATTTTACTTTTATTTACTTGAAAATAATTTTATTTTAAAAAGTGAATTATTTTCTTATGTATGTGGTAGTATAATGAAAAATAAGTTGGAAAATAATTTCCAGTGTTTGGTTATGTCATGAAAAATGAGCTAGAAAATAACTTATTAATATTTTATTTTTTTCAAGTTTATTAAAATAATGAGGAACAAATCTTATAAATTAAAAAGTTGAATGAGAATGAAATTGAAAAAAAATATAATTTCATAAATTATCTCAAATAAAATAAATAATAATCAAAATAATAGAGATCAAATCTAAAAAATAAAAAAAATAAAAGATAAAGAAATTAAAATAATAATAATTAACATTTCATAAATTATTTCAAATAAAATAAGTAACAATCAAAAGAACGAGTATCAAATTTGATACATAAAACATTTCAATAAAAAAATAATAAGGGAAAAGCAAATAACAATTAAAAAAATAAGGATCAAAGTTAATATAAAAATTAAATTTTAAGAGATGGAATTGAAAAATAAATATTCAAAACAAAATATATATAGCAATCAAAAGCTTAAGGACCAAATTTGATATAATCAGCAAATAATATAACATTTCTAAATTTTTCACAACTTTCAGAAAATGTTTTTTGTCCAAATTTTCTAGAAAAACACTTTCCTGGAAACCAAGCCAAATTTTTCTTTGACTGAAAAGTGTTTTTCATTGACCAACTTTTCTAATGACTGACAAACAAACATAGAAAATTTCAAAAAGTAATTTCTCGAAAAGAAAATTTCAAAAAACAAACATAGTCTTAACGCATTTCTGGCAATCTCTCCTATCTTTTAAATTCTATTCTTTTAATTGATTCACTTTTTATTGTTTTTTTATATTTTTTTATTTTCTAGTTTATTTATTTATTTAAAAAGTTGTAAAAAAATATTTAATAATAAAATTTTAAATTATAATTGGACTCTTGAAAGTTACTGTTTGTTGATGAATAAAGTTCAAAGCGAGTTGACAGTACTAAAAAACATAAAAGTAAGATGAACACTAATTTTTTATTGAAAAAAAGAATGGATTATAATTTAGAAAAGACATTTGATTGAAGTTGCCATCGAACCTTATAAACTTGCCGGTTAGCAACCTCACACAATTATGTCCTCATATCATGGCTTACACACGTCTAAGTTCTAACCATTTATTTTTCAAGAACTTGTACGTCTTAATAAATTGGGTTAGCTGGACTGTCTGGATCAAAAGTTGAGACATTTGTGTTTCACGGGACACCACGTTTTAACGGGTGTGTTTGATAGTGTGGTAATGATTGTTTTTTAAATAGTTTTTTGTATTGAAATGATGTTTTTTTATTTTTAAAAATTATTTTTGATATCAACACATCAAAACGATCCAAAAAGTACAAACCGCACTCAATTTTAGCCAAAAAAATTCAAAATTTAATCAAACATAATTACAAATACAATACCAAACAGTCACGGTACGGTTGACTTCACACCAAACAAAATTGTGATATAAATAAAAGTTGGTTAAAATTAAAAAATAATTAGTTAAAATTAAATTTTTTATATTTTTATATTGTTTTGATGTATTAATATAAAAAATAAAATTTAAAAAACAAAAATAAATATTATTTTAATATACTTCTAAACAAAAAATTACTTTTAAAAAAAAAAACCATTAACACAATCACAATCACCCATTTAATTTATTTAATTTGATGCTAATGTTTCATTGCCTTCCTCGTTTTTCATGTGTTTCTCTGAAAACAGATCGGTTGGTGGGACCGGGACTTGTACAGGATCAAATAATTCATTCTCTAATTAATATAATATTGATGTTTAACAAGTAACGACCTATCTAGCATGTTTATTTTATCGTCATGCATGACTTCTTGGTGATTACGAAATGGTGATGCAAGACTTTCTTGATTGATCTTGCATTTGGTGGTCTTTGCTTTAATAATTTGCTCACTTCTTTCATGCAGTTTTTATATTATATTATTATTATAAACTATATTATAAAAATAACTAAAAAAAGATAAGTTATTTATTGTCACGTGATTGTTCTCGATCTTTTGTTCTTTTATAATCATTCTTTTTTATGCAGTGGGATTTTTTTTATTGATTAATATAGGCATTCAGTCAACTTATACGTACTTCGATTAATCTTATATATCCTTAAATTAACAACTATGTAAACTTTCAATGACCATATATTAAGATTCCTTTTGCTTTACCTTGTAACGCGTGTGCCTTATAAAAAAAAATTATTCGTACGTTGAATAAAAATTGTTATTACATAATAAAATTATAGAGTTTGGTTCAAATAAATTTAAAGAACATAGACTAGAATTAATATTGTAAAAAAAATAAATCCATGTCGAGAGATTTTATTTTATTTTATTTTATTCTTAGTTAGTAGGCTAATTAAAGTTTATTTTTACCTTGGAAATTGGGTTAATTTTAGGTGTTTGTAGCTTAAAAAAAAACGTTAAAATTTGAATTTTTGGATTCAAAACATCGACCTTTCACTTTCCAGTTATTAATCAAAATTTATATCAATATATGGCATATTATCTACTCAAGCGCAGCATTCACTTCATTTAAAAAAAAAAAAAAAAAAAACAAGGATAATCCAAACTTGGTAAAATGGCGTGGAGGGGACCAAAATGCATAGTTATATTTTGAGGGGGCAATTTCATCAAAATGTCTTAAAAGAT
>Ga0325404_1000589_pt1 | contig 36873 bp, 16 predicted proteins | sample PopdelMetagenome_18_FD_205664 | JGI IMG/M metagenome (GOLD analysis project Ga0325404, IMG submission 205664) | Populus deltoides microbial communities from Bellville, Georgia, United States - Xylem-Control-R1 | ecosystem: Host-associated > Plants > Phyllosphere > Stem > Wood/Secondary xylem...
CTCTCTCTGTAATTGTCTAATAAGCTTCCACGTGGAGCGATAGTTTCGAGTCTTCCTGTCTCTTTACTAGGGGGCTCAAGCAGGTTTTATGTTGTTCGTTAGAGACGTCATGCCATTAATCAAAAGTTTGAGTAACAGTGGACAAATGAAGAAAAGAAGAACGCATAATTTAAATCAGGAGGCTGATCCATCACTAAAGTAGGAGTAGAAAACTCGAGATAAGGCTGTGATGGCTGCATAATTGTCTTATTAAAAGAGAATCAACCCATATTCTATGTCTAATTGATTTTTAAGAAATACGAGCTTTTGCGGGGTACCGTAGGCATCAGCGGGGGAGTTTTCTATGGCGCTAAGAGAGTGACTTTATTGCTAAAATACTTGCAAATTGGAAGATCAGACGGGAAGGTTGCTGATAGGGTTTTGTCTTCTTTCCTTTGCACGATGGTAATTTTTCTTCTTCAAAGTTGAGGGCGTACTGCTGATTGCATAATAATTTGGTTTAACAGTTCTTTTCCCAGTTCAAATCCAAAAAAGTTGCCGTTAGAGGAAATGTTGGTCAATTTCACTGGTTAGGCCATTTATTGAAGGAGTGTACAGTGTCATAAGCTAAAAAATAGTTGTTCAAAGGGGACAAAAACAAATAAGAAAAAAAAAAAAAAAGAAGAAGCACACGATGTAATCAAAACCACAGAAAATCGTATAGGAACGCCGATTGCAAATTAATCTTGCGGTCGTTGGCTCAATTAAAATTGCAGAAGTAGCTAATGATCAGCAACTGAGTTTGCATGTCATGATCATCTAAATTTAGGTTTGTATTTCCTTGTGAATAATAACAGTAGTAATTATTATTATAAATTTAATTTTATTGATCTAACATAATTAATTAAGGCCCGAGAGACTAAATTTGATAATGATAATAATTATATATATCAAGGTAAACAAACAATGACAAAAAGGCTGGGCGTTCATTCATAGGCCAAACTAGATTTTTATTTATGTACTAAATTTGTTTTTTTATTTTTGTATTAAAACTAGCCAAAATTATTTTTATATATATATATATTTTTGAAATTTAGGCTAAATTTTCTGTAGGTTTAATAAACTTACATGCAAAATATAAAAACTATTATTTTAACATTTTTTTTAAATATAAAATCATGTAAAATAATTTTTTTTCATTCATATGTTTTTATATTAAAAATGCAAACATGATTTTTTTTAGAAACTTGGACACATGTAGTTTAAATCATAATTGTATTTTTGTTTTTTAAAAAAGGATTTTTTTGTTGTTTTTATATTTAATTTTTTACAAAAATTTGGTTTTTTTAATACAGAAAATGCTTTGCGTATAAATTTACAATCTCAAATATTAAATATGAAAAGGTAAAAAATAACATAGAGAACCCAAAATTATTGCATTATGGTTCTTCAAAACTTGAAAAATAATTAGAATTAAACTATGGCATGTCGGGAAAAACACAAAAATAGAAAAAAGAAAATAGAGGTTGTGAAAAATAGGTTAGGATGTGTTTGTTAGTTAAAAACACATACTTGAAATTTGTCAAATATATCATTAGCTAAAAATATATTTTTTCTTCAATAAATTTTATTCTTGCCAAACATGTGTTAAACCTTAAAAGGTTTTGCCCAGCCACATGGATGGATTGGGCTTTATAGCCAACAAGACCCATGTTAAGACCTAAGCTCAAACCAAATTAAATACGCAAATATTTAATATCAGCCCAAACTTCCTATTTTAAACCAAATAGGCCCGATCCATAAACAAATACTAAATGGCTTCTTTTGTTTTTGGAAGATCGAAATGAAGAAACAAAGAACTTGCCTCCAGACCCGATATAGCCACACACACTCGCACGCCATATCATCCTAGCACGAGTAAAACCAGAAACCAAAAATATCCACCATCTAAACCATGACTCCTCCTCTCATAAGCATGCTAGTCTAAGGAAAAAAAAAAAACAAACTAGACGCCATATCATCTTAGCACGAGTAAAAGTCTTAGAATTTGACTGATGAAATATGACATTGAACTTAAATTAATTACTTTATCAGTGTTGAAATAATAACACCTCTAAAGGTTCATAAAATTGAACAAGTACTTTATATCGATCCCACTATATTAGTGTCAAATAGAAATTCAAAATCATCAATCTAAATCCGCTCATCGTGTACATATAGTATCAAGAAAGGGAAACAAGAAGCACATGCAGTTTCCTTGCTGTTATGGTTGGCAAGTTGCTGGTGTATGCAAGCACCAAACTTAGACTTGGTTTCGGTTGATATCAACCAGTACTTGCTAGTTTTTCCTTCTGGTTTTAATGGTCAAAATGCCTCCCTACAAATTATTGTGTACCGAAATGAGATCCCTTTTCAATCATCCACTCTGTCTCAGAAAATTTCTTTCTCGCAGTTAATTGGATCGATATTTATCTTACAATCAACACTGAAATTATAACCCTGGGATCTTTCTACAAAGAGACAACGATAATGGGGTCACTATATATATAAGACATGTATGGAGCAACTGTATTGCCCCATTTCTTTATGTGCAATTGGTATGGCTGCTCGCTTAGATCACGTGTACCCAATGACGGAAATCAGACTCCCTAGGTGATTTCCATCGTAGCATTCGTAATGATATGAAGATAATGACTTACAAAAAGAAAATCGTTGACATAATAGGCACGAAAACACTTGAGTATGAGATACATAAAAACAAATCAATCTCCACAATCATAGAGTATGGTCATCATCCACAAGACAGAGATAATTGATTTTTAGGAAATCTCCATCATAACATGCATGGCATCAAAGTTTTTATGCATGTGCCATTCTGAATTGTCTGAGCATGCAAGGAAGAGATATAAAAAGCTTTTCTTTCTCCAGATTCATCACTGGGCCGTTTTAGCTCACCCTTGAAGGATAATGAACATATTAATTAATGCAGCGCTCACCCTTTATTCATCAAATCTTTTGTCTGAACCAGGCAGGCAAAACAAAGGGAGTCGATGACACCTAAAGACTTGATCGCACAGTCAGAATGTGATCTTTCTCCTATGAAGTGTAACAGTGCCTTTTGCCACTATCCATGTCAACAATAAAAGCCGAATTTGCAGCACAAAACCTTTTTAAATCATTGCAAAGTTCTTGGTTAGTGATAGTTTAGCACATGCTGAGTTATTGACATCGCTATCTTTCAAAAGATCAGACAAGTAGAAAAAAGGCTTGTGCGTATTCCTAGTCTCTATAGAGCAAGAATTGAAGAAATAAAAGAACCACATCATAAATTTGCAACCAAGGAAGTAGAGATAATTCAACTCAATCAGTCAACCTTGCATCTTTATTCGAATGAAAATTCTACATCGTATCCAAAGAAAGCAAAAAATAGGAACCTGAAAAAAGAAATATGATAAATCTCATTTTGCCAAGTAAATTCAGATGAGTTGTAGACAGTTAGACATTCTGACTGCCATTAAATGGTCCTCCCTTTTGGTTTAGAGAAACATGGATGGCCCTGGCTGCTGCTACAGCTGAGTCTCCTCTCCTAACAATTTTCTCCAGCCCTTCAACTTTCTCAGACAGCAACCCAACATTCGAGTTTGTCGATTGAACCAATTTGTTTGCAGTTTCCAGGGAAGTGCATAACTGAAATAATAGCCGGAAAAAAGAAAAGAAAAAAGAAATCTTATTTTAATCCTTATTTATTGGTATCAAACCATTCAAATTCTATTAAATAATAAACTGCACTAGAAATCACTCAAAATATATCCTTAATTAATATACGATCAGCTTTCGAACCTTAAGAGTAAGAGCAGTCCACGAGTGATCAGTTCCGTCAAGTGCTTGATTCAAGCGGTCATACTCTTCCTGTACAAAAAAAATAAAATAAAAATGTTAATAAATTAATTTTTACGTAACCCTAGCTTCCGTGTTATGTGTATGGGAATTTAAGAGAGAGAACAACCTGGAAGAGTTTGGTGAGGTCTAAGGATTGAAGGCTGTTATTTTTGGAATCAGAAACTGATGATGGAGGAGACCACCGATCAGCTGCTGCTGCGGAGACAACATCTTCTTCTTCTTCCTCCTTTTCTGCAAGATCGTTTAATAAATCTCCTATGCATAGCAGTGGCCCTCCTACTCCTTTCATCTCTCCGATCCGACGCTCTCTCTCTCTCTGTGGATTCCTTTTCTTTTCTTTTCTTTTCTTTTTCATCCCCTGAGTTTTTTGGTTTTATACATTTTACCTCAGAAGAATCACGCCGTTTCAACTCTACCCACAGACTTTACTTATTTTGAAAAACCGGGTAATATGGGAGCCCGGTACTTGAAGCGGGTGGACCGGTTATCACTTAAACCACGGAGACGAGTGCAGCGCATACTTGATACTGCACGGAAAGTAGCAGGGCCCTCTAACCCTATTTTCTCACAGATTCATCATCTTCTGGAACGGTGAAAATCTTATCAGGTAGTTTTGGAATCATTTTTTATTTTTATGGGTATCCATTAATTTTTAACAAATTTATTTTCTTCTCTTTTATGTCTTTATTGGAATTTGATAGCTTGTAGGGTTTATCACATCATCCCCATGATTTCTTCATTTTAATCAAATCAATTTTCTCAACAGAGAGAAGAACAATGGCAGCAGGGCAAGAGAATGTTAAGAACCTTGAGGAGTGCTCGGTTGCCAAGTTAGTTTCATCTTCATTTTTACTTTCGATTTGTAAATGTTTCTTTTATCGTTGATTTGATGAAATTGAAGACTTGAAAAGATTTTGATTTTCTGGGCTGATGGTTTCAGTTAGTTGAAAGTTTCCCTTAAGTTAGTGAGTTATACTCTCATGTGACTGCTGCTAGTTAGAGGAGTTTGCGAATGTGCATTTCCTTTTGATTTAGGCACAGTTTGATCTTTATTAGAAGGGAGAAAACTGAACATTGGACATTTGTTTGTCACACTGCTATCCTAGCCATATCTAGTATTGTACTCATGAACAGATTTGTGTCTGGTTTCTGATTTGGTCTTGGTCTTTGACTTCGATTGAGAACACCAAGTTTTATGTCTTAGTTTCATTCTAGAAGGCCATGTCCCTCAAACAACACTTACATATGAAAAATATTTATGCAAATAATATGTGCGCGTAAATTTTCTTCTCCTTCTTTATTCATTTACCTGTTGTTCCGAACAAAACTATGATGATAACTACTGAATGATCTATATCTGCAGCGCACTAGGTACATGGGTTTTCTCAGTTGCAGGAGCTTTGCTTGCGATTCCAGTTGGGATAAAACGAAAATCATTTGGACCACTGGTGTTCTTTGGTACAACAGGTACAATGCTTGATATTATAATGGGGATTACTCAATGTGAAAGAGAACACGCAGAACGCCAGGCAAAGCTACTAGAAGCCCAGAATTCTGCTGGGGATGCATCATTTACAGTAACAGGATCTGAGTCTTGATCTCGAGCTCACACAGTCGTGTACCTCATGGTTCAACTTGCTAGCCATCAGAACCTAATGCTCACACAGATGGTGGATTGGCTTCTCCTTTTTGTTACTTTGTGGTGATTCTGTATTCTGCTTCTTACAGTCCTGTTTTTCACTTTAAAATAGTTGATAATAATGTAACTTCATATTTTGATCAGCCAAGAAGACTTCATTTTTTATAAAAAGAAGGTTTTTCAAGAAGCCTTTTCATTGCTCTAAAAAAGAATTCATTGGTTTGTTTGTTTATGAGAATGGTTTGTGAAGTTGAAACCTTTCGAAGTCATTTGGGCACATCTCACTATTGTTGTCAAAGTCACAAGTTGATTAGTAAAATTAATGATTTTATGAGTTAATAAAAATCAGTAAAATTAGATTTGATTTATGCAAAATCAATAAAATCAGTAATTTCTGTTTGATTTTACAAGTTTACTAAATTTGTAATATGAACCAAGTCACGTCTGAATTTGGTCTTAAAATGTCTAGTTACTAGTTTTGCGAGATCGGGTATATCTCTCAAACCATATATCGAGTTGAGCTGAAATTTCATAAGGAAATACTAAACATATAAAAATATATTGTGATAAATCTTCAGGTTAAATGAAGTTCGGGAACATGTTATATTATATGGTCGAAGTTACCAAACAAATCTTGTCGAATCTTTCAAACTAGATATTCGTGTATTATTTGGGACATACATGAAGTTACATGTGGAATTTTATTGCGATTCAAATTAAGCCGAAAACTAGACATCTCAAGCTTTCCAACTACATATGGTAGGCCTAGTAATTCATCTAGATGAGAAAAAACTACATGTTTGAAATCAGGACTAAAATCTGTTAAGAACATGCGAAAATTGAAGATTCGAGATACATTGAGGAATTTTAGCATAAAAACAAAGTTTTTATTATTATATTCTATTTATTTATTTAATGTTGAATAATTATATTGAATTTGGGTTTCATATTATCTATCTATCTCATTTTATTTAAATCACTTATTGATTATAACATTGTTGACTCTTTTTATTATATTTTAATGTAATTTAATTTCTTGGCTGAAATTATCAATATTTGATGAATAAGGAATCCTTGTAAGAAAAAGATTTTGGAGAATTAATGAATCCTTGCTACACTTGAAAATTATGTTACCGTCCATTAAAGATTCTTATAGAATTAGAAAATTCCCAAAACAAACTGTCATATTCTTATAGAAAAAGGATCCTTGTCAAATAAAAAGTTTACAAGTCAAAAGATGTAAATAACAAAATTCATATAACATGTTCTGACCTGTATTGCAAAGCCTCTCCGAACTTTGATTGACATAAAATTTTACCCCAACATAGAATAATATTCTGGGAAACTCTAGGTACATTTTCAACCCGATCTAATAGTCGGATTGTGAATTATAAGTGTTGCTGTAAAATTAGATAGTAGACACAATTACGCTACAATCTTGATTTTTTTATTCAACCTTTTCTTGGGTCGTATGAGTGTTATATCATGGATTGCTTCAACCATTGCCTCTGTCATAGGGTATTTAGAGAAACATAACAATAGACTTCATTGAAGGCTTGCCAAGTTCACGGGGAAAGAATGTTACATTAGTCATTGTGGTCAGGTTCACTAAATATGAACATTTCTTTGTTATAGCTCGTCATTTTATTGCTCAAGAAATTGCTCAATTATTCTTAGATCATGTTTATAAGTTCCATTGGTTATCTGTAACCATTTTTACTGACATCGACAAAATTCTCACTGATATTAGGGTATATTCTGAAGGGGTTGTACAAGCTATTGGGAGTCCAACTACTATTGAGTTCATCTTACTATCCTCGGACAGATGGAGAGACTAAGAGAGTTAATCGATGTTTAAAAACGCATCTCAGGTGTATGACAATACACAGTTCAAGTAAGTGGCATGATTGGTTGTTTCAGGCTCAATGGTGGTACGATTTTAGTTACCATTCAGCTATTAAAATGACTCCATTTCAGGCAGTTTATGGTTGTCCTCCTCCTTACAGAGAATTAGATCCACATGAAACTACCTCAATAGCAGCAGTTGAGGAAGTGGTTCAACAAAGGGCAGGCTTGGATCAATGGTTACAACTGCAATTAGAAAGGGAACAAAATAGAATGAAATAAATGGTTGATAAAGGCATAACCGAGAGAGAATTCCAAGTGGAAGATTTGGTATATGTGAACTCCCGGCCTTATAAACAATTGAAATCAAGTTAAATCCTTGTTTTTATGGACCTTATAAAACAATACAAAGGGTGGGGCCGTGGCTTATAAGCTGCAATTACCAGAAAGGGCTTCCATTCACCTTGTATTTCATTCATAATTGCTTAAATGAAGGTGGGAAATAATGCAGTCACTTCAGTACTTTCATTGGGAAATGATGGAGGCAGAGTCAGGGTCAAGCTTGTAGCAATCTTTGATAGAAAGCTAATGAAAAAGGGCAATCATGCAGTGGTAATGGTACTTATATAGTGGTTAAATCTATTAAAAGAAGATGCCACTCGGGAAGAGCAAGAGAAGTTTTTTAAGCAATTTCCAGAATTCAATGTCGATTCTTGAGGACAAGAATCGTTTAAAGAAAGAAGTATTGTTATGAACCAGAAGTTTAATCAAGGATTAGCAGCAGCAAGTGAGGAATTATGGCAGAAATAACATGTAAAGAATATAACAGATGCGAGTTAGTCAGTTACCATGGTAGTTAAGGGATAAAAAGGGCATGTGATGGTAGTTAATTAGACAAATGTTAGTTGGAGTAGTTAGTAGGTTACATTCATTGTATATAAGCCATTGTCTTAAGAGACTTGGAAAGAAAGCAATAATAATTGAAGTTTTGCAGACAATCTGTTATTCTCTCTCAAATTCTTTCTTACTTTCTCTATATCTAAGAAAGATCCTTAGCACAGAATAATCAATCGATTCTTTTCCTCGTCTTCATTATCGTTGTGCACATGAAGACTTTTGGCATGCACTCGAGTTCATTTAGGGCTTCTGAAAGGGTATTTTCATTTTTAATCTTTTCAGGGAAAATAACATATCTGCTCTAATGGAGTCCGTCGCCCACCGATTTTGATCAATCCATACCCCTGTCATCATCAATAGCTAAATAAATGAACAAGTTACAGGGTCATTATTTATAGCACAGAGATTCGATATAAACTTGTTTTTCACCGATCACCACCAAGATTTGATGCAAAAAGCTCAAATTTTGAATGGAAGAATGACCTTGTGCCTCATGGGTTTATCATGTGCTGTTTAAGGAATGGTTAACCATAGATCACATCCACAAGTTAGTTAATTGATCGAAATCTAGAAAGGTAGGAAACTCAATTTGATCCAGTTGAGTATTTGTGATAAGCTTGAAGGGAATTCAGCATTCCCCTTTCTTTTATTCGTCGAAGGCATGTATGAACATTCTTGACTCGCAAAAATAGTTAGGATTGCTGCTTTTACTCATTACCCACATGAGATTTTGCATTTCCCAAAAGCAAAATTACATGGAGGACTCAAATAAAACTGCCATGTATATTAACAGCATGTTTGAAAGCCAAAAGGGCCATTTTATTCACTAGTAAAAATATTGTCATCTCCCAGTCCAACATACTGCATTTTGTTATTATAAAAGCTAGGAACCAGCTACCCAAGATAAAAGGTAATGGGATGCATTGGTCCACATTACAATAACTGAGAAGAAAGCAAGAGATTGGCTCCAAAGCACCAGACATGAGCCACAAAATTATGCCCGATGGAACTGGCCTACAAAAACAAGGGCCAATTCCGCTATGAAGCAGCTTTTGTTAAAAACAGCCACCTTAGCTAAACTCCCACAGCACGGAGCCCGCTATTATCTACACCTTCTACTATATGCCTTGGCATCGAAGGTTTTTTTAAAAACACATTAAATATCAGTGATTCTTGAAAAACCACGGATTTTCCTTTTTTAAGAAAAAAATCTAAAACTATACACTAGAGTTCTTATCTACAGAAGAGCTCTTGTGATCCCTTATAAAGCTCAGCTGCCTTCAATTCTGTAGGTTCATTGAGTTGAGAAACTTTATCCAACACTCAAATTGCCAGCTCATGTGATGCAGTTTAGGTAAAATATGAGCTCAAGAATAGACGCACCCCAATATCAGGGGGCCCATCATCCCCGCCAATTGCATGAAGGGCAACAGGGATTGTTGAGAGAAGACGCACTGTGAGAGGGAAAACCGAAGGATCAATTTCAGATTTCAAAATGGCATTGGAATGCTGGCTTGCACTACATCCCTTGGTACTCTCCATGTCAGGTTCCAAGTTATGATCATAAGGATTTATGACCCATGCAACCTCACCAAGGGCCTTGTAATACCCCGAGCCTGCTCTCCTAACTGAGCGTTTGGAGGCGCATATATTTAGCACCAGTGTCGATGTGGCTTCAAGCCATTCCACTGTCAGGCCTTCAACTTCATCATAATATAGACGCCGTTCAATCTGAAGGCATGTGTGGTTGCATATGAGACCGTTATGCAATCTAGCAACTATGGATAATATATAGGTATAGATATACTCACAGCTAGTTTGTTGATATAAATGGACATAAACCTTGGACCAAGACCCAAAACTCTGGCATCAGACAATAAAACCTGCAGGGCAGAAAAAGGGAGCAAATGGATTCCCGATCATACATATAAACAAACATGCTATAATCATGTGAATCTGGAGCATATTAACCATTATATGGCTAATCACCAAAAAAACACCACCTCAACCTAAAATTTGTTTCATCAATTTTATTGTGTCCTATTCAGCGTTATGCATGAAGCTCGAACAAATTGAACGAGTTAAAGAAACAGAATGCTAAAGCACACATTAAAGGATGGCAAGGCACTGAACATTAAGAGGTCCCAATGGAGAAAACATACCTCCTTCCTCTTCACCGAAACCCACATGTACAGCTTATCACAGGCATCCTTGACATGCCTGCTAGCCAGCTTTCTCTCATTACAATAAGCTGCAACATGTGAAAGTAACTCTTGGCAAGGAATTCTATGCTTTAATGCTGCAGCTGATAATGCTTCCTTGCCTTCTGCAGATTCTGCAACATCTTTGCAAAAACAAATACCAGTGAAACATCTTGTCCCTTCTTCCCCTGGCCTCGTTTTAAGAGACATTCTTCTATCCATCATATACAATTGCTCCGCTTCTATTGCTGCGGCCAGTGTTCGATGGACAACAATATCAGGATATCGGCGCAGTGGTGAAGTGAAATGTGTGTAGAGAGGAACAGCCAGTGCATAATGACCCCAATCATTCATATTATCTTTCAAATCACCACTACAAAAGTAGGTCGCCATCTGCATTGGCCTTGAAGCATAGTTGATAAGAATATTAAATAGCTCAGAGTCATCCTTGAGCTTTTCCTTGATGCGCTCTAAGGATTGTTGGAAGTTACCAGAAGAAGTGTCCAATTCTAAACCATGCTTGCAACAAAAAGCTTCAAACTCTCTGAGTTTCCGCATATTAGGTTCAGGGTGCCTCCGCAGTAATGCAGTATCTGGAAAAGCTCTAGATATGATTTCAGCAGCAGTGAAGTTCGCCAAAAGCATAAACTCCTCAACAATAAAATTAGAGTCCTTTTGTTCACATAGACTGCTGTCATATGGAACTCCATATTCATCAAACAAGAAAACAATTTTAGAACTTTCAAGCCGTAGAGCCCCATTATCAAACCTCTTTTCCCTTAAAGTCTTTGAAATTTCATGAAGACATATAACAGATCCAATTACATCTGCCCATTCAAAATGACCATGCAACTGTGGAAGGCTATCTCCAAAGGTGTTGCAAGTCTCTGCATCAATCATCCCATCGACAATGTCCTGGGCATGTTCATATGAAAGCTTGCAGCAAGATTGTATCACAGTGCGGCCAATCCAACGATCTACAACATTCCCAGAACTGTTAAAGTCCCAGAAGATAGAGAATGCAAGCCTATCAACTCCAGGGTTAAGAGAACCTAAATTCTCTGAAAGCAATGGAGGCAACATTGGTATTTTGCGCCGCAACATATAAACACTTGTAGATCGAAATTGAGCTTCCATGTCTAAGGCTGTGTCAGGTAAAACAAAATATGACGTGTCTGCAATGTGGACACCCACTCTGACAAGGCCATTGGGTAACTTTTGAACTGAGAGAGCATCATCTAAATCAGTAGCACTAGAAGGGTCGATGGTAAATATGCACAAATTCCTAATATCTTTTCTATTTTGTAATTCATCTTTTGGCACTTCCCAGGTATTGCTTGGAAGACAGGATAGTGATTCAGGAGAAAATTCAGAGCAACAAATTGCATTTTCATGTAAAATAGCATTGATTTGTGACTCCATTTCACTGCCCCGTCCAAAAACACATGAGACATGAGCTTCTGGAAAGGGACTTTTGTCACTCCAATTATCGATCTGTGCAGCTACCAACTCCATTTCAACTGTTGCATCTTCATTCTCCAACCTTTTCTTGATGCATTCAGGTAAAACGCTCACAAGGACCATCAATTTTGGGAATCTTGGATCAGTGGGCATCATCTCGATGTATTCACAGTTTGAAATTGATAGCGAGCTCTTATTCTTTTTTGCATTTTGTTTACAGCCTTCCCTGTAGTAAAACCATTGCTTAACATTGAGAAAACCAACAATAAGGTCTCGACGAGGAGATTTTTCAATGATAGCAACAACTCTACCAGTTGGTCTTTTTGATGGGTATAAACTAAGCATGGCACAAATCCTCCCCACGCTATTTGAAACTTCATCCTGCCCAGTAGAAGGAACAGCGAGTGAAGACTCTGAAGCTGACTGGTGATGCCCATTAACATAATTATCATGAACAACTTCACCAGCACAAGCACTCTCATCATAATGAACCCCCTTCTGAGGAACCAAGGAGTTTCCAAAATCAGCACACTCCAAATCCAAGTTCATTTTACTTTTACCTTTGCAGCCACCACCAACTTTTCCATTGGCTTCAAGATGTAAATTGCTATCTTCTGCTGTGGGATTGTTTGATGGTGCATTTGACCCTTTCATTTTGGTCCAGAATGACAAAGGATCTACCTCGATGACCACAACATCACCATCCATCTATACAGGAAAAAAAAAGTTATTTCAATCAATACCCAAAAAAATAATCATGTTCCCATATGTTATCATCAATTCTTTTAGCTGTATTGGAAAGGTAGATCATGCATCATGTTAGAAATGCAAGTCTTGGTCATTTTCTAACTACTCGGTGAGAAAGTACCAACCAGAAAATAGAATTGAAAAAAAAAATTGGAGAGGCCCAAACTTACAGCCCTGTTCTGTGCAGCAATTCCACTGATAAGAACATCTGTAGGTACTCCCTCAATTTTGCAGTATGCCTACCAATAGAAAACGATATATGCAAATAGCTAAGAATAAAAATTTTATAGGGAGCATTGAAAGAACACTTGCAACCAATAGAATCAAATGGAGCATATAAAACAAACCTCGAGTCTATTGTGAGCATTTACACGAAATAACACTTTAAATACATCACCTTTCTGCCAAGAATTTAAGATAGAAAACACATGTGAGTCAACAAAAATTAACGAGAGCTGCTATAGTAGCGATATTATTGCACTAAATAAGAAGCTAACCTCTAATGCCTCGTTAACAGTCTCCGTGGACCAGTATGGAGCAAAGATTTTACTCTGAGCTTGGCCCTCAAACTGGTGAAAAGGAAGCAATTTTCCATGGGGGCCTCCACCAACAATTGGTTCAGTGCGTGACTTAGCAAGCATTGATCCATCAAGATCAGAAAGCACTAGGTCTTCTTGTTGTTCGTTTACATGCATAGTTGGCATAGAACTATAGGCGATCTTTGACACTGTGATTGGTCCATGCTCACTGAGGACATGCAAGTCTAATTCCAGCTGCTTCGAAGATGAGCAGCCCATAGACGATGTATAACACCTTGTTTTTCCACCATTTCCAACAGACACTGGTGATTCCCCACGTAGATCATTTTGTGAACTGAAAGCTGATCTCATGAAAAAATGAATAGAAAAACCATAACATCAAGATTGTTCTGACAAATACCAGAATTATTACTGTCAAGGTTTAATACCGACTCCAAGATCAAGCAGTTAACTCTGCTAGCGTAATCCATGGTTGCCAGAGGATTATTTACTTTTAACCACATCTAATGACAACATTATTTACCTAAACAAGGAAGCTAATCGACCTGTTTTACAAAAATAGACCATTGCTCTGTTTTCCAGAATTCTTTCCTCGCGAAAAATCTGACAAGAGCAAGAATACAAAAAGAAAGACAACAAAAAATTCCAAAACACGAATCTCTCTTCTTCTTCTTTTACCGTTATAAATAAAAAAGCTTACAGCAGCTAACTGTACTTTCCTCAACAACCTAAGAAGAAAATAAAAGAAAGAAAACACGATTAATAATTATAAGCGAAGAATACCTGGATTGGGAGAGTTCTGTTTGGATCGGCGATTAGATCGGCGCTTATTCTTCTTCTTCTCCTTCTCCCTATCACCACTATCCTCAGACCTCACAACCACCATCACTGGCGATTGCTCACTCGAACTTTTCATAATTCCTCAGAGGAAAAACAATTAAACAGTAACAACAAAAGAAACGAATTGAGAAAAAAAGGAAAAAGAAATCAATCAAAAATAATGAAGTGATAGATAAAGAAAACCCTAAAGCTGAGGCACCTTCCGATTGTTAAAAAAATTACGGAAGAACCGATAATAATGGGACATAAAAAAGAAAAGAAGAGGGAAAAACAAAAGAATAAAAGAGAAACAACAACAACAAAGAAAGGGAAAGAGAGATGATAGGGTTTATGAAGACGTGAAGGTGGGAAGTTGGAAAGGGAAAGGGACGTTATGATTGGTCGGCTAAGACAAATGGCGCCGACAATTGATTCCTTTGTCTACTCTCCCCTAGGCCCTGACCCCAGCCAGCCCAGCCTCCTCGCTTTCTTTTTTTCCTTTTACTTTTTCCTTTTCTTTTGCTCTCTCTTTGCTTCCCTTTCTCTTTTTTTATGATCATGATTTTTTTTCTTCAGTGGGAGGTTTTGTGCTCTGTGGGAAGGATGGATGGATCATGTGCCACGTTTCAGTGTTGGATTGGTGAGTGCTAAACTGCGCCGTGGATGTGAGGGGGTATAGAATTTGAAATTTCGGGGTTTGTGTGCGTGTATTGGCTGGTATTTATGGTCCTATGGACGGTGGTAAAGCAGACTGGAGAACAGACGGAGTTTTATAATCTATAGTGGTACCACGGGGTGTTTAGAGTAATGATAAAAGTTTTTTAAAAATATATATATATATTAAAATAATTTTTTATTTTTAAAAATTTATTTTAATATCAATATATCAAAATAATCTAAAAATATTTAAAAATTTTAATTAAAAACTGCAAATTAGGTGAAGTCGTACCTTTTGAGTGGAAATTTTCCTACATCTAACCTAATTGAATGGGTTGGCGTCAAAGTCATGTGATGGGAGAGCAAAACCAACCATATTCTCTCTCCTCATTATTTCAAGTGATGTTCTTTTTCACTTCTCAAATTTAAAAATTAAAATGTTAAAAAATTAAAATTTAAGAAATATAGGGATTGTGGAGGAAGAAAAAAAATAGAAGGGTGAAAAATAAATTTTCTATCTTTAAACTGGTTATAGTTTTCTTTTTATTTTACACTTTGATCTAATTATTTTTTTTAATTTTATCTATTCTTATCAAATTTTAACAAATTAATTATTAATTTGAGCATAGAAAAATACAACTGGAAAAAAAATTAAATATAAAAAAACTGTTATTTCAAAGCTTGAACTTGCTTGAAAAAGTTGACTTGGAACTCGACCAACTAGCTTTGACTAGCTGAATTGAGAAAAAAATAAAAAAAACTTGGTTAACTTGACGAAAACCATGCTATCAACTCATTGATTTTTTTTATTTTTATCAAAATAATATCATTTTAATTTTTTTAAAAATATTTTAAGTTCAATCTTCTTCTGTGATTCTGGTCTTATTCTTGTATAATGTTATTATTAAACAAAAACTTATTATTAAACAAAAACTTCATTATGAAATTATTAAATATAATATTATATTAATAAGGAGATTTAATAAAACATTTTCTACTAATAAAATTACAAATTATATGGAAAGCTCATTGAAGACGTGTCTCAGTGCCTGGCTTCTTGTGGATTTGTCATTGGAAGTGAAAACACTCCTAGTGAGCCCCGGAACAGGACAAAGAACTCTGCATACTTCAGCCCAAGAAGTAAAAAGTAAATCCATGTTTGATATTTGACATAACCGACAGGCCTTCCCAACATTGTCTAGTTATCTAGTTGCCCTGAATGATGTCTTATTTTAGTGTTTTATTTTTTTACTCGCGCTGCTCTGTAAATATTCCTTTATTCTTTTAGTTTTTTTTAGAAGTTTTTGGAACTGTGGTTTATGATTGTTATTTTAAATATTTTATTAAAAAAATATTTTTTTATTTTTTAAAAATACTTTTGATATTAGCACATCAAAATAATCTAAAAACACCAAAAAATATTAATTTGAAGCAAATAAAAAATAAAAAAAATTAATTTTTTTAAAAAATAATTTTAAAATACAAAAACAATCAAGAACTTAACCGTGGTTTTTCTCACTTAAAAAGAAAAGGAAAAAAAACCTTGATTATTAAATTAAAAAAGACTAAAACATTTCACTGTTGATTGTTAAAATGCTGACCGGCAATAACTTTTAGTACATGTTCATAATAATTTGGCGCTCTCTCAGCTGAATCCCGTGACAGCCACCAGCTGCAGATTTTCACTTGCTACCTTGTTCCCTCAACTCAATGTTGATTTAATGGGTAAAAAATAATTTATGAGCTTTTCCTTCATTAACTCAAATGATAAGGACACAAGATAGTTAATTAGAGATAACAAATAATTAATTCACGAATTAAGAACACGTGATTTGAAGTCATGTAAACAATATTAAATTCCATGTTGATCATAAGGCCTTCAAACAACATAAACTTGGATGAGTTTCGTAGACAACAAATATAGTGGCCACCACGTTGTTGGAATCTTTGTAATTATTTACTAAAAGAATCCAAGTAGTTAAAAGTAAATCCGGTTATTTTTTTACTTCAGCAATTTGATTCATTTGTTTAACTTAAATAAATAGTAACTGATAGTTTGACGTGGAAATTCAAAGTAAATGGTAACTTAATATGAAAACCGTATATTTGTAAAAGGGTTTTTTTTATAAATGCAAAAACTCTCGTATACTTAAATTAATAACTTTATAAAAAAAAAATATTTTAGAAAAATATGTTCTAAAAATATTTATACTAAAAATATTGAAAACAAAAGGACTGTAAATCTTAAACCTAGTGGATTCATGAGGTATTTATAGCACATAAGTTTTGTTTTTTTATATTGATGAGAGGTTGAAGAGTCATTTTATCTATATAAATTAACGTGATGTTTTGAGTTATATTCTATTCAAAATAATATATTTTGAATCAATATAAAATACCGAGTGACCTGCGTGAGGATCCTAAAAAATTACCAAGAAACTCTCAAGAGATCTTGAAAGTTTTCTCAATGGTGTGTTGAACTTAAGTGAGTTGCATGTGCTCGTTATGAATAAGAAATAGATCTAGCCATGTTGTATAAGCCCAAACATATTAGGCTTGGGCGCGCGCCCCAACTCATGGGGTTGTCGGGCAGCATGCCCAACATGGTGGTGGGCATGCGCCTTAGAAGCCAAGAATGCCAGCACCTGAAGTGTTGGGCTCAGACGCTGCTTGGGTCCATTTCTGTTGGGTTCAACAAGGGATCAAGTCCAGTGTTGTGCCCCAAACTTGGGGGCTGAGCCCGTGGACAGGTGGGTCTAGGCATGTTGTTCAAGCTTGTGTTTTTCAATATTTGGGCCCTTGCGAGGTTATTTTTGGGTCTGTTAAAATTAAGTTTATCACTCTAAAAAAATCTTTTAATTAAATTAAAGAAAAAAACTAAAAGATATGAGCTTTTTATTTTTGCAATCCACGTCGCTATTGTTTTTTTTCTTCAATTTAGCTCTCAATATTTTTCCCAAATGATTCCTTCCATGTCTAATTTGATGACCAATTCAAAATTTGCTATGAAAATAAAAATTCAATGATAAGGGACCAAATAGAAAAAAATAAAGAAAACTCATGGTCATTCTAGAATCTAGGTAAAATATTCATTTTTCATTCCTTTACTTTCCTTTTCAAACTTTACAATCCCCATATTTTTCTAAATCTCAATCTTGATCCAACAATTAATTTTTTTATTTTTTAATCTCTGGTTAGAAAGGAGAGATAGATAGCTAACTTTAAGCGGTAGAAAATGCAAATTGTCAATCTTAATCACAAAAAATATTAATTTTGATGCTAACAAATTACATTCAATGATAGTAGTTTATATTGGGTATTATTTCACCTTAACAAAGTCAATGAGAAAGCAGACACAACCTTAAAAGGTTTTTTGGGTTTCGAGTTTTTTTTTTTTGTTTTTGAATGAATTTTTAGATGTTATTTAACTAATAAAATATTAATTAACTATGAATTTTTTTTAAGAATTGTACTCCGCAAACCCAACTTTTCTGATGTCAAATTTGAAACGTTGAGATAAGTACTTTGGTAAATAGTGGTTGGAATCCATCGTGGCATGGAATGATAGAACAATCTTTTAGAGTTTTTTCAAGATATAGACATACGTTTGTTTTTGCGTTTTAAAAATATTTTTAAAAAAATTTGAATTTATTTTATTTTCTTTGAATTAATATTTTTTAAATATTTTTAGATTATTTTAATGCGTTGATATTAAAAATAATTTTTTTAAAAATATAAAAAATATTATTTTACTATAATTTTAAATGAAAAGTATTTTAAAAAACAACCCAAATGATACAATATTTAAAAGAGGAAGAATGCCTCCCTTGAAATGTTCTCTTAGCAAGACTTCCATCCATCTCCAACGACAAAAATCATGGTGGGAAACCGAAGATTAGAATAAGTAAAGTAATTAGGAAACAAAAGGAAAACAAAAGATGCCACCTTCCGAGACCTTTACGGAGAATCTAAACAATGACATCAAAAGAAGCACAGGAAACAAACGTAACAAGTTTTATGTACTAAATAGCTGCTCGTAAATGGAGCATCACAGAGAGTTGCGAAATCCTGGATGGCTCTGAAACAAGAACCCAAGAACTCCCTTCCTCGCCTCTTACAAGCACAGAAAAGCCCATCTCCATCTCACTATTTTATTTTATGATATACGCTAAAAATGTAGTTGAAATGAGTAACAACTACAAACACTATTGGTAAGCAAAATTCAGAGTTTCCTCGACAAAAGCAAGCGTCTCAAGTTCAATGTCCGGAAGACCCATCACCCCATCCGTAGGTGAACTGATTGGCTCAATGTTTTCACACATAGAAAAACCTTCTCCATTAAAGAAACCATCAGAAAACTGCCCAACACCATGCCCAATTTGAGACTGTTGATCAAAACCAGGCAACTCTTGACTAACTGATGGTGATGACGTTCGCTCTTCCCATAAATCCGAAATGCATTGCACTTCTTCGGAGCTATCTCCAATCATTTCTACACTGCTTTCTTCTTTGATTGAACTTTCTATATTACACTCTGTGACCACCATTTCCAAATTGCTTCCAAGTCCATGACCAGGTGAGGTCATATGGTAGAGACATCAAGCACAGACAATGGAGATGGATATTGAGAACAAAAGCCATCGAATTCTTCAGACACTACCTTTGTATCAACATGCAAATTATTAGTTAAAGAATACTTACCATGTTAGCAGGCATAAATAGGTTTTGTTAAAAAAAAAAATTAATCGTCTACCAAGACTCAATTGTATAAAAATTATTATAGATGATTCTCGAATTATTTTATTTTCATGTGTAAGATTTTTTATTTTTGACCATGTTTTCAATAATTGCACATTTATTTATTTTTATGCTGGAAAAAAGTTTACCATATAGTTAATATTATGACAGGTAAAGCTGGGTGGTGGCGGGGATGCAATGTAGCCAAAAGGCTCAAAACACCTTACCAGCTAGAAGTGAAAGGAGAACAAGAGTCTATTTGGCTTTGTGGTTGAACCTGTGTTTGATTAAATTTTAATTTTTTTTGTTTTTGCTAAAATTGAGTGCGGTTTGTACTTTTTGGATTGTTTTGATTCGCTGATGTCAAAAATAATTTTTAAAAAATAAAAAAATATTATTGACATGTATTTCAGCACGAAAAACTATTTAAAAAGCAACCACTATCACATTGCCAAACACACTTCAAATAACGATAAAGAAAGAAAGATGAAGGAGTTCCTTGCTGGGCCCAAAAGTCGATGGTAATTGTGGTGGCGCAACCTCAGCACGGAGCTTGCGAGATATGCTGGTGGATGGTGGGTATTCAATTGATGAAATCTTAATTAACGAGAGATTTGATGGTTAGACTGGAAAAATGAGCATATGATTTACTGCAATTTCGATTTTTATTATTAGTAATGGGCAGATAGGCAATTACCAGTTTGTGGGTTATTTGACAAGTATACCTGGCTCGATAAATAACTAATGAGAGGGTTGTTATTTGAAAGTGTAATAATAATTGTTTTTAAAAATATTTTAAAAAAATATTTATTAAAATAATATATTTTTTATTTTTAAAAAATAATTTTTAATATTAATATATTAATTTAAAATATCAAAAATATTAATTTAAAATTTAAAAAATAAATTTTTGAATTTTTTTTAAATATTCTAAAAACAAAAAAAACAAAATTTACCTGAAAATAATTAATTGTTGAAGCAAAACTTCCTTTTCTTTATCTCAACACCCAGGGACATCACATTCCAATAATTGAAAGCAAAGTCAAATCAACATATATACGGTGGAAGTGACAGTGCATGTTTGAAAAACTTCCCGAGTATGATCCAACCGTCCTGTTAGGCGACTGATTCAGAATTGATATTTTGGCATCTTTCGTTGATGTAGTACAACCACGCTTTTAATTTTTAAAAATTAATTTTTAAAATTATTTTAATCTACTAATATTAAAAATATATTTTTTAAAAAAATATTATTGTCATATATTTATAAATAAATAAAACTTATAACACATAGGAAAAAAAATTAAATAGCTAAAATTATTTTCATAAAAAGATTATAGCATCAGCCTTTAAAATGGCTCTACTGAGTACTGGGTTTTACACAGCCCAGGCATATTGTTGGTAAAAAGTTTGTCATCGTGTGTGGTCATGGGGATTTCCCTTTTTCTTGTCTTTCACACAGCACACAAGAAAGAAGTCAAAACCGTGGTATTGGTAGCTAAGCTCTCCCAAGCTGGTGCGCAGATGGTGGCCTGCAAATCGAGTGAATAGATTAGGTTGGTGCCGCCCGGATTTGATGGGATTCACAGCCTTTCTGAGCAGTGATCCTTAGAGCCGCTGATAATTGCATCATGCGTTGAGTGGAGACAGCGAGTAATTCTTTGATTTTTATATTACCCGGTAGCAACCTGCTCGTCCAGCTGGGGTGAGTTGGCCCTGGGCATTTCCCGACCATTGCAGGTAGTTTCGAAAGAAAAAAACAGAAGCGCAGGCGTTACTCGCCATCTACCTACTTCTCTCTTGACGCTTGGCTCCACGTACTAACATATAGATACAACTTAATAAGTATCGTATTTTGTGAAAATGCGATAAAATAATACTAATAAAATAATTTTAAATTTGGGTGTGTGAAGATACCGATAAAATACTTTTTAGCGTTCAAATTTTTTTTAAGACTGGTTCAAATATAATTCTAATTTTTATGCGTTAAAAAATTAATCATTCGACTAAATAAAACTTTATTCTAGTAATTTACTAATGATTTGCAATTGTTTACTTTTAATAATATTAATTGATGAAATAGCATATAGAGGTAGATGATGATGTTTTAATCTACTTCTCATAAAATACTTTTTAGCGTTCGATTTCTTCTTGTTTTTAATACTGCTTCAAATATAATTCTAGGTTTTATGAGTTAAAAAATTAATCATTTGATTAACTAAAGAACGATAGAGATTTGATTTTGTAATTTATTTTTAAATTATTTTTTATGAGATTGTTTTAATATCATGATTCGAGTCATTTATTTAGTTGTTTAACACAATTAACTTGGGTTGTTTTACGTGTTTTTTAAATGATTTTTTTTCGATTTGATCCTTCAACGTTTTGTTGATTGAGAATTACGCTTTATTTGTTTCAGTTTGCTTTCCATGAGTTTATTCTGATATTATAATTCGGATCATGAGTTTAGTGGTTTAACTTGGTTGACTTGGATTGTTTTTTATTATTTTTTTATGATTTCATACTTCAATATTGAGTTAATTGGAAATTAGACTTCACAGTTTGTTTTGGTGTGCTTTCTATAAAGTTATCTCAATCTTATGACTTAAGTCATAGGTTTAGAAGGTTAACCCAAGTTAACTTTTGTCATTTTTTTATGTTTTTTTCTTCAATTTTATCTTTCAATATTGAGTTGATTAAGAATTGAAATTTATAATTTGTTTTGACGTAGTTATCAGTGTCTCATGATCTAAATCACGAGTTTGTCAAGTTAATCTGAGTTGAAGCAAGCTTTTTTTGTTGGTTTTTTTTTTCAATTTTATTCTTTAATATTTGGCTAGTTGAAAGTTAGGTTTTATAATTTGTTTCAACTTGTTCTGCATGAAATTATTCCAGTTTTATGAATCGGGTCATGAATTTAGCAGGTTATCTTGAGCTGACTCAGGTCCATTCAATGTGTTGTCATCTTAGCATTATAAAAAAGTTGTTATCTTGAATCTTTTTAGTTGAATTATATTTATATCAGACACTTAACTTGTTTTTAGACTTGTCAAGCTAGCTAAACTATGTTAAAAAAAATTTATATAATTTTTTTAATAAAAATATGTTAACAATATCGAAATATATTTTTTTATATTTAAAAAATATTTGATCCGACCAACACAAGTCAATGATATAATGGTATTCTATGTTTTTGAGAATTACCGTATCTCTATATCGAAGTCATGCTATGTCCGTATCCTCGTAGATTACCGTCTATACGTATTGAATCAACAAAGAGATAACAGTTAAAATAAGGACATAATCCTGGTGGCTAAATTCAAAGCACTGAGATTTGATACGTTGTATACGTGTGATGGGTGCGTGTTCTCTTAAAGTACTGGTATTATTTTAATCTTTTGAAGATCTGGCAATTGAGTGCCGCTGTCTCACAGGGATATTCAGGTCCCGTATTCCGGGCTCTTGATTCTTTGTACCTTCTTCACCTAATCAACTGTACTGTTCTGTCTATATTTTTTTTAGTCAAATATAAGCAACAACAAACATATTTGAAAATTTACTAGGAGGGACTAGTTTGCATGCTCGACCTTTGCTACAAAGATATATATATATATATATATTAAACTTAAAAAAATATTTATGTCATGAAGAAGTTTTTAGTATTGTTATTAAATTAAAAAATTAGTTTGGTTCTAAAAAAGATTTTTCATCAAGAAAAATTTTAATTGAAAAATTAAGAATTGATATATGTGTTCAAAATAATCAATCCAGAATTATATGTATTAATAAAAAATAAAAAATAAAAAATATGTTAATTTAAATAAAAAATTGAGGTCAAAATTAAAATAGTTGATTTTATATAGCGGTGTAACTCTTCAAATTCTTTTATTTAATTATAGAATAATTTTTTTCTTTGCAAGCCATTTCAAACAATTACATAACATATTTTTCTAAAGTCTAGAATTATTTTTCTTATTAATATATCTTTTATTTATTTAGTAAAAGCATGTTTTTTAATTGGAATCATTGTTTTATTAAAAAAAACAAGTCATGATTGTTAAAGTAGGTTAAAAAAATATAATAGTATGTGTTATATTTTTAAGTCATGATTGTTAAAGTAGGTTAAAAAAATATAATAGTATGTGTTATATTTTTTATGTGATTGAAAGCTAAAAAACTTATAAATGTGATAAAATTATTTCCAAAAAACATTTAAAAATTTGAACAAAAAAAGTCTAATCAAATTTTCATAAGCAATTCATCGCCATCATTATATTAATTGAAAAAAGTGTTAAAATTCAAATAAAAACTTATAATATTATTTAAGAACTATGTACAATTTCAAGAGTAAGTGAATTGACATGTTAAATTTTTTTGAGTGCAAAAAAAGAAAAGAAAAGAAAAGGGCCAAGCATGCGAGGGCTTGGAGGTCAGGCAATGCATCTCGTGTTTACCCAATTCCCCGCAATCAAAGTGACCTGAAATTGGGTAGAAAATTGAATTGTATATTTTGGACCAAACAACCCATTTCAACTAATTTTTCACATGAAAATACTTGGGAAAACACTCTACAAACCTTAATAAATCCACTTGTATTTTTAAAATAGCAAAAAATTGATTAAAAAAAAATCAATTTAAGATCACAAATCTTTTTAGACCTCAATTTATTTTTTCCAGTAAAATGAAGGTAAAAAACCACCACTTTCAAACTCCTCTTAAAGCTTGAATATTTTGACATAAAGTTTCATCATTTTAGTTGTTGGAATCACAACCAACTACTTTCTCTATTTACTCCCATTCAAGGAATAAAAAATAAATAAAATAAAATTACGAGTCAAAATAAAAATCCAGATTTTTTCTTCTTCTGATTGCAGGTTTTTCTTGGGCTGGCGCCATTGAAAAGAGGAAAGGAAAAAAAAAAAGAAGCAAAAACGCCATCTTTTAGGTTGGCGCCAAAACAAGGAGATTGCCATAACGATATTACCTACCTATGGGGATTCCATAACACCATCTCAGGGTCTCACTCGCTCGCTTAGAACAAACGGACGGCTTCCATTTTCACCAAAACCACTGTTTCTTCCACGAAAATCTCCCCGTTCCCTCTTAAAACTTGAAACCCACTTCCCTCTTTTAATCCTCCACTCTTGTTCTTCTCTCATCATCATAAACCCCCACCTCACTCTATCTCCCGCCACAACGGAGTCAACTATCTCCCCTCTCAAATCCAAAACATCATCACTGCCCACATTAACCACACACTTGTTCTCTTCGCTTTCTCTTTTACGCTTTTTGTCTGCTTCTGTCTCTTCTTTGATGCTTTTTTACTCAATTCCCTACCAGCTGCGTCAATCTCATAACTTCCTCTGTAGAATCCGAAGCCAAAACCAACCATTTATTGCGAGCAATTGTCGCGTATGAGCATTAGAGATCCTTTTCGCATCGTGGGATGGATCCATTCGGGATTTTTCGTGTGGTGCTGTCTCTCTCGGCTCTTGGAGGCTCCATTGCGCAACAGGTAAAAAGAAGTAAGGTATTTTTTTTTGTTTGCTTTCCAATACACACCATGTGTTTGATGTTTTGTTTATTTTTTTTTTTGTCTTAGGGCAATTTGGACTTTCTATAATTGTCTATTAATTTATTTACAAAGGGAAATAAGAAATATTGGTGACAGTATAACTATGTCAAGCCATCAATGAATGACGGCCTTTACTTATTAATTTTCATGTTCTTGATAATGGCTTGGCTTGTGCCTGTTCATACTTGAACGTCAATAATGCTATATTCTATTTAATTTTAAATGAAGACATGCTTCTGTCATGGTGTGCATGAAATGTTTATATAATTATAGAGGGGTGGTCTGTTGCTATTCTTTTTAAATGAAAGGTTGGCGTGGAATAAAAGAGGCGGGATGATGGTTGTCAGCATGTTGTTTGAGAAAACAAGATTGTTTAAACAAATGGTTCTTAAATTCATGAATCACCAATTGTCCTGCAACTATAATAAAAGCCCCTCAGGTTTGACCAGAATGAAAATTTTTAAATCTGAACATCTCAGCTGATGCTATCACCAAGTAAACGCATACCCTCTCCACCTTCGTCACAAATCAGGCAGCATTTAGCTGGTGTTGAGAGAGAGAAGTCAACGGAGAACCAAGAAGCTGGATAGGAAAAAAGAAATGGAGAAATTCTGGCAGACCAATTCCAAATCCACCAAAACCTCTGTCATCAAACGGCTTAGTTTTCTCTTGTCTGTTCATCATTCAACCAATCCACCATATGGGAACCTTGTTGTTATTCTTGTCCACCAGTTTTTTGTTCCATGTTCTTGTATCTGGTGTTACTTACACTGAATTAATCTTTCCGAATTTCACTGCTTCAAGCTTTAAATTTGTTGACAACGCAGGGGCTTTCCTGTTCTCACATAATGGAACATTCAAAGTTGCTATCTTCAACCCTGGAGTACAAAAGGCCCACTATTACTTGTGTGTTATGCATGCAGTGTCTGGCACCGTCATCTGGTCTGCTAATCGTGATGGTCCTATCTCAAGTTCTGGTAAAATGACTCTCACAGCGATTGGAATTACCGTTGCCGAGCAAGACGGTAATGATAAATGGTCAACTCCACCACTAAGATCATCAGTAAATGCACTGCAGCTAACTGAGATGGGCAATCTTGTTTTACTTGACCAGTTTAATCATTCTCTTTGGGAGAGCTTCCACTATCCAACAGACACGATTGTCATGGGACAGCACTTACTTAAAGACACAATTCTATCCAGTGCTGTATCAGATGATGACTTGTCTACCGGTGATTACAAGCTGACTGTCAGTGATTCAGATGTCTTGCTGCAATGGTATGGGCAGACATACTGGAAATTATCTATGGATGCCCGAGCTTACAGGAACTCTAATTATATAAATGAACATATGGAAATTAACGGAACAGGTCTCTTTCTCTTTGGTCGTAATGGATCAGCAGTTGTGACACAGGTGACCTTGCCTCCATCCAAGTTCCGAATTGCTCAGTTGGATGCTTCTGGCCAGTTCATGATCAGTAGTTTTCTGGGTACTGACAGGAAACAGGAATTTGTAGGGCCAATTGATGGTTGTCGAATTCCATTTGTTTGTGGCAGAATTGGACTGTGTACTGGCACTACATCCAATGGCCCAATTTGTTCATGCCCCCAAGGTTTCCTAAGAGGCTCACAAAATTTGAGCGGCTGCGCGCCAAGTGATGGTTATTCTTTGCCATTGGCTTGCAATTCAGCCAAGAATGTTTCTCAGTTGAATTCATCTGATGTTTCTTATCTGAGGCTTGGCTATGGTATGAGTTACTTCTCTATTGATTTCTCTGAGCCTATAGAATATGGTGTGAATTTGTCAGTCTGTCAAGATGTCTGCACTGCTGACTGTTCTTGTTTGGGAATTTATTATCAAAATTCTTCTGGATCTTGCTATGCATTTGAAAATGAATTAGGTTCCATTATAGCAAGTACTACAGATGATGACGATCATTTGGGCTACATTAAGACTATAGATGGAAATGATTCACCTTCCAACAATGGGTCTACCAATCAAAGACAAGGCTTCCCTTTATTTGCTCTGGTGCTGTTACCTTTTACTGGGTTCTTCATCATAGTTGTTTTCGGTTTCCTCTGGTGGAGAAAACAGAGTTTTATGAAGATTAAAGAGACAAAACTAGGCCATGCAAACTCGATTTCTTCAGGAGATCTGGATGCCTTCTACATCCCAGGCTTACCACAACGGTTTGACTATGAAGAGCTCGAGGTAGCTACTGATAATTTTAAGACCAAGATAGGGTCTGGTGGGTTCGGTGTTGTATACAAGGGTACGCTGCCTGATAAATCAGCTGTAGCAGTAAAGAAGATAATCAATTTAGGAGTCCAAGGGAAAAAAGATTTTTGCACTGAAATTGCAGTAATCGGAAATATACACCACGTCAACCTGGTGAAACTGAGAGGATTTTGTGCCCAAGGGAGACAGCGCCTTTTAGTTTATGAGTATATGAATCGTGGCTCACTAGACAGGACCCTCTTTGGCAGTGGGCCTGTCTTGGAATGGCAAGAGAGGTTTGAGATAGCGCTCGGAACTGCACGTGGGCTTGCATATTTGCATTCTGGGTGTGAACAAAAAATCATTCATTGTGATGTCAAGCCAGAGAATATTCTTTTGCATGACTGTTTTCAGGCAAAGATATCTGATTTTGGCCTCTCAAAGCTTCTAGGTCCTGAACAATCTAGTTTATTTACAACAATGAGGGGTACCCGTGGCTATCTTGCACCTGAATGGTTAACTAATTCTGCAATCTCAGAAAAAACTGACGTTTACAGTTTTGGAATGGTACTGCTTGAACTTGTAAGTGGAAGAAAAAATTGCAGCATGGATGCCAGTAACAGTGGTTGTGGCCAATCGATTTCATCATCTGGATCTGGATTTGTTTATTTCCCACTATTTGCATTGGAGATGCATGAGCAAGGGAATTACTTGGAGCTTGCTGACCCAAGGCTAGAGGGACGGGTAACAAGTGAAGAAATGGAGAGATTAGTACGTGTTGCTCTATGTTGTGTTCAAGAGGAGCCATTATTGAGGCCTACAATGGTTAGTGTTGTTGGAATGCTGGAAAGCAGCACTCCTTTAGGTCAGCCAAGAATAGAATCTCTGAATTTCTTGCGCTTTTATGGACGTAGATTCACTGAGGCTTCCATGATTGGGGAGGAAAATGAACAGAGTGACATCATCTTGTATCCAGAAGCAAATACAAGTGCTACAAGCACAACAAATGGCTCACATGCTTGTTTCTCCTATATCTCTTCACAGCAGATCTCAGGCCCAAGATAGTGTAAATGGATGAGATACATGTTGCTCATGTATAGATATTTTGAATGAATGGAAACCACGCAATGTATTTGGTTTAGAGTTTCAGTTGTTCATAGCATTCCCTCTAGATTGAAGCTATGTCTTCGTACTTGTTGCTAAGCTCAAAATGAGTAGAACGAGTGGGTAGTCTGTCTTTGTTTTGTGTTCTTCAACTTTAATTTATTATTTTTCTGCTACACATTTTCTGATGAAGGGTTGAGTTGAGTCTACCAGTTCCCTCTCTCTATACATTCTCTGCTGCTTCATGTCTTGCAATATGTTCCTGTCCTGGGGATCTTTGCAGTGACTTATTTTGGGCAGTTCTCATTTTGTTCTGTTGCTTGCATGAAGTTCACAAGGTACAGTTATGATTTATTTTTATGTGGTCATGGATTTTCTGATATTTTTTTTTCTGCTTATCTTGTGGTTTTAAGATGTTTCAGAATTAACTAGGTGATCTTATAGGAGTTCAATGTTTGGAATGGCAAATCTCCATTTACATTTGTGCCATCAAGATTAACGCTGATTTATGTAACCGTTTGTGTTCAATATCTACTGAGATTGTAATGTTGTGCTCACATAAATGAACTTCATTTATCTAGAGTTTTGAGTAGAGAAAGTATGAAGAAACTGATGCTACTCTCCCTTACTCCGAAATAAAAAATATTGGTTTTTCTTCTGTAAGACTAAGAGATAATGTTGTTCTTAGTAATGCACAGTGTTGATTGTAACATTGAGAGGCGCCCATGAATCAGCTCTGAAATATTGGTATGGATCTTCTTGGTTTTTTAGTTCACGAGTTGATCTTTACGATGACAACTGACTCTAGAAACTTTTTGATCTACCACCAGTTTGTTTGTCAGTTCCAGATATTCATTTTGCCAAATGCCAATGTTGATTGTGTCAATGAGAGCTTGTAAAGAACAGTTTCCTGAAAAAACGAAAGTGCTTTCCCTAGAAAATTTATTGAGATGGTTTTGGCTCTAGCCTTGGAGAGGAGAACGTCAAACAGAGAATATTAAGCTCCCATTTGAGTAAGTTCGAGTTTTAGTCTCATTTTGTGCAGGTGTTCTACAGTTTTCCTTTCAGTTCGAGTGCACTTCTTATCTTGTGTGCGAGAATGTCAAACACTTTATAGTATTATAACCCTCTATATGTGTATAATTCTGGTTCTTCCTTCATTTTTTCTCTGTTTAATTGTATGTTTTTGCTGTCAAACTAGCATCTAACAGTTAAAGAAGGTCTCAATTTGAGGTTTGAAAGAATGGAATTCCTTCGAAGTATTTAAGTCGCAGCATGACAGTTTAGTCTTCAGGGATCCTTATTAGGGAACGCCTACAAATTTTTTTGTGTGGATATTTACTCCTATCCTGACAACTTGTGAAAGTGTAACAGAAGGTGTGGTATATTACAGAATCAGTTTTGGGGAAAATTCGCCTCTTTCGAGTTTGGTAGAGTCTGCTATGCCTTCTGGGGCTTACACCTGTCCCATAAGTTTGATCACCACTTAGGGATCACAGCAGGTTTTTTGGCGCTGGAAATGTTTGAACAGATCTGATCTCTGGTATTCATGTCCATTTGGAATCTTTTGTAGCTGACTCAATAACCTGATATATAATTTCTTCTTGTACCCGGCACTCTATCTAGTGGACTTTTCATTTTGTAAAACAAAATGCATTCTCACCATGTCTGAGAGGGAGGACCTTCCAAACTAGTGCTTGAAGAGGATGGTGAAAGTTGGCTATCTTGATATCAATAAAGCACTTCGAACTGCAGAACAATCTATTCATTTAATGCTTGACTGACCGGAAGTGTCAGATGGGTTCTTACACTTTTCTTATTCATGTGTGCTCATCCTTTATTGACTATCCTATTATAGAGTTATGGTTATCCCGTTACTTGGTAGATATGTATTGCGATCCTTTTTAGAGATCAAACTGGATTATACCACCTTATACAACGTTAGTTAGCCATTTTAGAAAGAAATCCTCCTCTATCTTTTCTCTGAGTCATCTCATCTTTTGACATCTAATTCATTTTAGATTATGCCAGGAACTGCGAAGGGAATGGGTGCTTGTAGAAGAGAAGGAAAAAGGTGCAGAGAAGCATAGAAATCTCCTCTCCTGTTCATCTCTGTAAGGTCTGTTACGTGCAACAACTATACTTCGTTAATTAAAAAAAGGTCAACATGTCTTACTTCACCTTATTGTTATTTTATGAATCACTTATGCAACAGACACACTGTAATCTGTAGATTGATCCGATCATCCTTTTCCTATGCCAACAGCCAGGTTTACTCATTTTTAACTGCTGCTGGGATTTTCAAGGAGTTCTAAAATGTTCATTTTCATCCGAGCACTATAACAATTGTTACTTCAATGCTGAACAGAAACATAATAATTGTTTTTTAGCGTTGGCTTGTGTTCTCCCCGCGAACATGGAAGGATTACCCGTGGATTTTAGAAATATACTCTGAAACCATTTTCATCTTTTTAGTAATGCAGGGACGATTGCTATATGATAGTTGACTCTGCTCGCACCTCTTCTCCTTGTGTTAGAAAATCGCTTACTCTGCAATAACACTGAAAGCACACACTGTAATTGGTGAGGCAAAAATCAGGTTGAGGGGATGAGGAATCATGATGAGCTCCATATTTTTGCTTAAAAAAGAAGATCTAAAGCTCTATCCATTCGGCATCTAAACGTTCACCACAACTGGCAGTGGGGACAGTCTCGAACCCTCTTTTCCCTCTTTTAATTAGTTGCTTGGAAGTCTACAGAACAATCAGGAAACCACTGGTTGAACAGGAACAGCCATCACCAGATTGTAAAGAAACTCGGCGTAGAGAGCAGAGCCTACATGACGGGGGATATTAATCGATACATCATGCCTAAAGAGGATGCCCCGATGCCTTGCTGAGGAGACAAATAGATTAGATAATGATAATAATGTTGACTACGAAGAAAAATGAACTTATACATGGAAGAGAAACGTTAGCTGATTGCTATGTCTATTAAATGGGGGTGATGCTATTTCCGCTTCAGCAATTTCAAATCCTACTCTGTACTTACTTTTTTCATCTTATGTTTTAATGGGTTCTGTAAGATGTTGAAAGTCATCAATGAGTCCATTCACCAAAGTTGAATTTTTTTTTTTGAGAAAGATTGTTAAATATTCTAAAAGATGACACAAAGTAAACCATTGATTTACATTAAAAGATGTGAATGATCTGTTTCTCCAGCGTAAGTTGTGGATCTAGATAGCCATCGAGGGTTCATTACCTCGTTTGGAATCGACAAAGAGTGCATAAGCAGGTATTTGACAGCGATCCAATTGCCATCTTTCCATCCATGCCTGAAGGCCTGGACCTTCATTTGGGACAGTATGGTGAGGGAAGACATGTCAATATGAGGTTCAACTTCCAGGGCTGGTTCAGGTTGTGGGCATGGAGGATACATATTTCCAGTCATTTTGACAGCAACTTCAATACCTCGTCTGCAATTCTCAATTTCCTCTTTTATTTTCTTCTGTGAATAAACAATATTGGCAGGTAGGGTGAGCTATAATTTCTGGAATTAATGGAGGGGCCATTATGAAAAAACATCGGGATAAACTAGAAATCCATAAAGATAATAATAATAAAAAAAAAACCTGAGGATGCGAAATATGTATTTCTATAAACTAAGTCTTAACTACTTGAGAGAGTATAATGAAAAGAAATTAAAAATTAGATTCAAATGTAAATATCTCTCTTTTTTTCCCCTGTATTTTATATTTTTAAATTGTTTTGGTATGTTAATATTAAAAATAAATTTTTTTAAAATAAAAAATATTATTTTAATATATTTTCAAACAAAAATTATTTTAAAAATAATCGTTAGTACACTCTTAAATATCCAGATATTCTGCATCAAAACTAAATTTATTTATTCAATTAAATATATTACTTATAAGAATTTCATTTCTCCTCCTGCACATGACTGACATGAAGTTTAGTTTTGGTCAAGAATTAACATAATTCTTAATTATCGAACCGAAAGATTAGGGTTCAGAAGGATGAGAGTTTCTAAAAAGAAAAGAAAAAAAAACACTGAATGCAGAAAAGATTTTTATATATTTCTTCCCTGAATATTTATCTAACTGACGAATTTTTATTGGAGATTTTATAAAAAAATGAAACAGGAAGATGACTCCAGCTAACATGAAGGAAACATGCATGACTTTCTACTGCAGGGTAATTTTTATTTGAACAATAATTAATTTGAAACCAATTTTTATTTAATTTTTGAATGACTAAAATAAATATTTACGAGAAATCAATCTATTCAAATCTTGAAAGAAAAGGAGTAATTTCTGAGTCAAAATTCCTCTTGTGCTCGTTTTCTAGCTTGATAAAAGCTTGTCTTTTTTACTAGGAGCACAAGAATTTTAATAATTTAAATTAAAAGAAGTATTTCTTGAATAAAAAATATCTTACGTTATTAATTTTTTTTTCTTATGATAAAATATTTTTTTATTTTAATTTGAAGAATAATTTTCAAAATTAATGAAATATTATTCAGAATCTAAGAAGAAGATTACACAAATGTTTTAAATGTAGGAGCTTTTCCTCCATTGCATGTTAGGAAATTGGGAACGAGCTGGGCCATGGCAACATTCTCTTAGGCCTAAAATCACAAGGTCAAGTATCGAGCCCGAAATTGCATGTTTATTTTCCTCCTATATCATTTCTAGCCAATCAAAATCAACCGAACACGTAATAAAAATAAGGTATGTTACCGTTCGAAACACGCCAACAAACCCCATCCCTATATATTAATATGAGCGTAAAAAACACAACGGCTGAGCTCTCTCCATAAACAAGGAAAGAAAGTCAAAATTATCGAAGAAAACTCGAGAAGAAGAGACCTTGGAATCAACCCTCACCCAATGGCATACGTTGAACGAGGTAAGCGCTCTCAGTCTTTATCGCGATTTTCTTCCATCTACGATATTGTAAATCCTTTTTTGGTTTGTGATTTTGGTTTGATTGATTCATTTTGGGAATTAGGGTTCTTCTTTTTGAAGTCAACTCTTAGATTGACTTGGTGAAGGATTAATTGTGCCTAAAATAATGAATTAATGCATCACAGATTGACATAAATCATGCTTTGAGATTCTTTAATTAGATTATCTGTTCTGCTGTTGTTAATGTCATTAATGGCGCGGAGCTTGATCACCGTTAGAAGGTCATGCCATAATCTGGTGTTTGGGCTTATAAGATACACCAACTTATGGTCGGTCCTTCACGAGTTAGGCAGGAGTTTAAACCATCTTAAGGTGGAAGGTAATACATGTTTCAGTGAAATTAATGGGATAATAAACCCAAGGAAGATGATGCCATCAGTGTTTTCTCCTGCAAACGCAATCTGTTTGCTGATATCATTAATTCTTGATCGCTAAACATTTAGTTTCTTATTTTTCTGGGGACTGTTTCTTGCTTTCTTTGATGCTGGAAACTTTACGTGAACGTCATTCTGCCTTTCTGTTATTAGTTTCATTGTTGATGGTCTTCTTTTTAAGCATAGTGTATCATTTGGAAGTTGATGATGTCCTGGGCTCTCTATTAACTTTTCCCTCATGTTTCTTGTATGTTGTTGTTTGGCGTATATCATTTGTGAAAATTGGATAATGAAATTAATTGCTTGTAAAATGCAGTTTAACCATGTGGCCTGTAATGCAACTGGGTGGTATCATAAGTGAAATAGTGATACCAAGATAAAGCTGTGGCTGACTCATTGCATGGTTGATGTGGGCAATATATACATTTCTTAATTTTGGTGTGAATTTTAAAGGAAGAAAAAAACATGTTGAGGATTGAATTTGTGGAACCTTTTCCTCCTCCTTTATTATTTTCAGCAATGTGGTTGTGTCATTGTTGTCAGGTGTATTGAAATCCAAGCGATCCATATGGCGACTGAGAACAATCACCGATTTCTTCTGGGCTATTGTGAATCTCATAGGCGTGTTCTTTTCTACTATGTTCTCGGTAATTCAGTGATTTTCCCTTGTTGCTTTGTCCTAACAAGTCTGTTTTGGTACATGTCTTCTACCTCTAGATACTTATCTTCTCAATTCCTTTTATTTCTTAGATGGAAAAGACAGATGCTTACAGAAAAGGATCTGGTTCTAGCAAGAAATGGGATGGTGGCCCAGGAGGTCCTGGGAGTGGACCATATGGTGGTGGCCCACGTGGCCCACCCCGTGGACTGGACAATGTTAGAGGGATTGATCATAGTGAGTTTATTTTGCTTGTTTATTTATTTTTGGATATTCACGTGTTCGTTTTTCAACCCTTTGCTGAACACAATTTTGATATCCTTAACTTCCAGGTTCCTTGCCTGCCTGTGGCTCCTGCTGTGGCTAAAGTGTTGAGGTACCAGTAGTTCATTTGCAGTTGGAAATATATTGTAATTTGTGTTAACAGAACTTCTAAGAACGTTCTTATATATTGTAATTCTTGAATGTTACAGTTGTTACTGCGTGAGCTTTTTGCGAACAATTTGTAAGAAACTATTGTGATATTTCAGAGTCCCTAAATATGAAGCGGTAGCTTTGTTCTTCGGAGTCCACCATCCTTCTTGCAAAGAGTAGATGATGGTCTACGCTATCTACCAAATCTTCTTCCAATGGTCATGAATGGTTTAGCCCTTTCTGTTCATCCAAACCCCGTGCCGGCATGTAAGGTAGAATCGGGACTGTGGTTTTGAGTTTGAATTTGAAAATACAGAATTAGCTTATGGCGACTTTTCATAAATAAAAGCAATCAATTCAGAACTACATGAACAATTTAGGAAGAAAAATCTACTGTGGCCCGGAAATGCATTTTAATTTACGAGGGAAAACGTAGCATGTCCTGGGAACGCTTTCATTTTTTAACGAGAGTAACATATGGTTTTTCGTTGTTTGTGACGAGAGGCTTTAATTTCATGCACAAGAGCCCTTCTGTATTTATTTTTTCTGGTACCCAACCGTTTCACCATTTTAGTTGCTCAGCGTTCACATCATCCTTTAGAAGGTGTTTGTGTATGCTGTAGTTTCTATTTTTAAAACTCACTGCGTAAATATTATATTTGGTAAAATGTAATTGACTGTTTGTGTGGAATCTATATATATCATCCTTCTAAAGGATGATGTGAACGCCGAGCAACTATATATATATATTGAAACACCGGTTCCTATAAAGTAACCGAGAGCTCCTTTTAACGGTCTACCAGGTGAGGTGAATAATTTATATGGACAGTATTCACGTGAACAATGTCTCTATTGTTTAATGGATGGTGTTGTTCGGTAAAAAAAATTATTTTTTTTAAATTATATTTTATTGAACAACTAGTGTTTAATATTATTTAATAATATTATATAAATTAAAAGAATATTGCATGATGATATAACATTTATAGAATTTAATCATAATTTAATTTTGTTTCTGGTGATATTTTACTCGATTTTATTGCATGCTCAAAAAATCATAAAAACTATAGTCTTTATTAGATGAATTTCATACATGATGAAATTGCAGATAAGTTAATGGAATAATAAAAAATATTTGATATAAAGTATTATTTATTTAATGATGTAATAATAGTAGTTAAATTTATAATATTTAAATTAAAAATCATCAATATTAATATGTATCTTTTTTAATTATTTTATAATCTCAGTTTGAAAAGCATGTTTAACCAAACACATTAAATTACTTTTTATTTAATCTCAATTTCAACCACAGTTTTAACCAAACATATATAAATATCAAATCAAACTCAACAAAAAATACTTTTTAGAAAATAATTTTTTCAAATAACGATCATAAAAGCCACCATGATATTTTTTGTAAAATAACTTTATTTGGAAACTCATTCTTTAAATTTTAAATTTATTTTTATTATTTTTTTATTTTAGATTGTTTAGATTAATTAATTTTAAAAATAATTTTTAAAATATAAAAAATATTATTTTAATATATTTTTAAACAAAATAAAAATACCTTAAACTAAATCCGCTATTAAATTCTCAAAACAGGCAAGATGAAATGAACGCTGAGCAACCAAAATGGTGAAACGGATGGGTAACCAGAAAAAATAAATACATATAGTAATAATGTCACTTAGTAGTTCCGTGTACGTAACTCTCGCGTCGAAATCATGTCAGTTGCTTCTCAATTACTTTCATGCTGCTATCTTGTTTGAAATCGATGTCAGTTAACTTCATGATTTCGACAACGGTGCACATGAAATAGCATGTGATTGTAGATAATATACGGCAAATTTTAAAACCAGATGCGACACCCTTGCCAAGAGAACTTCGTAATAATAAAATCCATCTCTCTCCCCCGCCCCTTCATGTATTTCCTTGCATTTAGTAATTTCACCATGGCTATATATATATTCAATGTAATAGTAAAATGACATCTATAGCCTTGCCAAAAAACGTTACTACCAAAGACATTTTTTTCTTTATAGATTTGTTCCGGGTAGTTACATCTATTTCATGTTTTAATAAACAGTAAAATAAAAAAACAACCAAGTTAAAAAAA
>Ga0325404_1000590_pt1 | contig 36859 bp, 32 predicted proteins | sample PopdelMetagenome_18_FD_205664 | JGI IMG/M metagenome (GOLD analysis project Ga0325404, IMG submission 205664) | Populus deltoides microbial communities from Bellville, Georgia, United States - Xylem-Control-R1 | ecosystem: Host-associated > Plants > Phyllosphere > Stem > Wood/Secondary xylem...
TGGTTTGCCATAGAAGTCGGGTACATTCACTTTCATTCTCTTGGTGAGTTCGTCAACGGGTTGATTGTCCATTATTTATCTGTCACGAATACGTGGGAATTCCTCCCTGTGTTGTTGAACACGAAGGTGACAGGGTTCAAGATCTCTAATAGTTTCAGCTTCCAAGTCCTCCTTACTTATCCTCTGATCTCCTTCTAGTGAGTCCTCATGGGGTTGGCCACGTCCCCTCCTATTAGGAGATCTTACTCCCTCTCGTGCCCGTCGTTCATCCATAACATCCATGCGGTTAGAAAGATGTTCTAACATAATGATGATATGGGTGATTTGCTGCTGGTAGTTTTGTTGCTGTAATTCTGCATGTTCACGCGGGGGGTTGCTGATAGCATGGTTATCCGACATGGTATATGATTTACCACTTCGGGTTACGGTCATGAACAGCTCTGATACCAAATTGATGTAAAGCCACCTAGTTCAACCTCTCGTTGAATTGAGCAGGAACTAAAATAGTTAACAACACAGAATCTCTCTGTAAAGGGAATCGCTTTGAATTCTATTGTATAAAATGAATAGTTTCAAAGAAAACAATAATGTCTTGTTTGTTCTGTTCTCCCCTTTTTAAATACTCTCTAACTAAGGAATTATAATTCAATACGTAAACTTAATCAAATCCTAATTTGTCTAGGAACTAACAGCTAACTAGGATAAATTCTACAGCTAATAAGTTTATAACATAATCAAGTTTTCCTTATTCTGCAAGTCTTCTATGTCTGGTAGACTTGTGGTTTACGGTTTACCTTCCTCTACCTCCTAAATTGCATCAACCACTGTTCTATCTGCCAAAAAAGGAATGAAGTTGAGATGTACAAAGCTGATTATAACTGACGGGAGTTTGAATGAAACAGTTAACAAGAGTGAAATGGATATTAAGGACTCAACAATTCGGATGTGTAACAGGAGTTACTTGCTAGCATATGGCAAAAACAATGAAGCTTCTGAGGGTGATGAAGTTTGTTTAATGCTAGAAATAGAGGAGGCTTTGCAGATTGAAAAACCTCACAACTTAGATGACTTCATATCCTATATTAAACAACAAAGGCATAAAGAGAAGGCTAATTGGGAAGCATCTCAATGAGCAGTTGTTCCTCCTTGTTCGGTAAGGATTTTTAATCTCTTTTCTTATGCAGATTCTTTCATGGAATTCTTGTGGTTTGGGGTTAGCTAGAAAGAAGAGGACGGTTTCAAAGTTAGTCAGGGATTTTGATATAGAGGTTTGTTTTTTGTTTGAAACCAAGTTACAGAGTTATTCAGAGAGATTGCTTTTTCAATGTAATTTGAGTAAAACATGTGGTGGCAAAAGTCTCGCCAAGTTTGGTGTCGCCTAGGTGATCACAACACGCGTTTCTTCCATCTAGTTGATAACTTCAAGAGAGCTAAAAACCATATCCTGAAAATGGTTCATAATGGTTTTGTTGTTGAAGGTTTACCGATCATCGAAGATGCGATAGTTAGCTACTTCTCCAACTTATTTAGAAGCCTTGATAGATTCTAAATTGGTTTAGGGCCCGTTGGTTTTAAAACAATGACGACTTCTTCTTCAACTAGTTTGGAGCAAGATATCACTTTGGAAGAATTGAAGCATAATATTTGGGACTATGAAGGGAGCAAGAGTCCTAGTTCAAATGGTTTCAATTTCAAATTCTACAAGCTTGCTTGGGATTTCATTGCAGATGATTTGTTAGATCTTGCCAAGAATTTTTTTCAAAACAGGTAGGCTTCCAAAAAGAGTCAATCATGCTTATGTTCATCTAATTTTGAAGACAACTTCCCCGGTGGGCTTCAAAGAGTTCATACCTATTAGTTTAATTAGCAACATTTACAAAATAGTGGCTAAGGTTCTTTGTAGTCGCCTGAAAAAGGTTATGCATGACCTTATCAATGAGAATCAAACAACGTTTTTAACAGGGAGGGAAATAATTGATGGGTTTTTGGTTGCTAATGAAGCAATTCATTCCTTGAAAAGATGCAGGGTGTCGAGCCTTATTTAAGGTGGATTGTCACAAAGCTTTCGACAATGTTGAGTGGGATTATTTAGAGTAGGTTATGAGGTATATGGGTTTTGGTGAAAAATGGATTAATTTGATCAATACTTGCATGTCCACCATAAAATTATTAGTGTTGATTAATGGATCTCCTTCTAAGGAATTCTTGATAGGTCGTGGGATTCGTCAAGGTAACCCTTTTCTCCATTCCTTTTTCTAATGGCAGTAAAGAGGTTATCTGTTTTGTTTCAAAGAACAACTACAAGTGATCTTTTCAAAGGTATCCTTTTTTGAGACAACTTTTGCCTCAATCATCTGCAATATGCTAATCTTCACATGGTCAAAATAGTTCAAAGGATTCTCCTGTGGTTCGCTATTTGTTCAGGTTTGCATATTAACTTCCATAAAAGCTCTTTAATTGGTATAAATGTTGGGGAAGATGCTTGTGCTAGTATGGCATCTTCAATCTTTTGCAGATTTGGTCCTTTGCCTTGCTCTTATCTGGGCATGCCTTTGGAATCCCAAAATTGCATGGTCATATTTCCCCATTTTGAAAAGATATTTTGTTAATCTTGGATCCAAACAGTGTTATTAGCTCAGTATTGTGTCAAAACATTAAATTTATGATTGGTGATGGATCCTCCATTCTCTTTTGGTTTGATGTGTGGATAGGATCAAATGCTTTGCATAGCATTTTCCCCAGGCTTTACAAAGTTTCTGCTATTCAGAATAGTTGGTTCATGAGATGGGTCAATGGGTGAATGATCATTGGCGAAAGAATTTGGTTTGGTGCAGTAACCTCTTATCTTATGAAGAGTAGCAATATCATCAATTACTATCAATGCTGGAGTCAATGATAATTCAACATGAAAAAGATGACAAAATCATATGGCTATGTAATTCTGATGGAAGCTTCTCAGTTAAGTCTTGTTGCACCTTAATTGATAGTACCTCTTTTGCTAATGCTAAAGTTTTTGAATCCAACATCTGGATTAAAAAGGCCTCTCCGAAAGTTTAGGTGTTTCTTTGGTTGGTAGTCTAGGATAAAGTTAGTACAAGAGTTTTTCTTCATCACTGGAATGTTTTGCCTGCCACTCAAGTTTCATGTGTCTTTTGCAGCTCAGATTTGAAAACTTCAGAGCACCTTTTTATACACTGTAACTTTTCTAGGAGTGTTTGGATGAAAGTTTTGGATTGGTGGGGTATCCAATGTTGTTTACCGAGCACACTAGACTCGCTGCTTTTGCAGTGGTCCGAAAGAAGGCAAGGCAAATTTCAAAGGTTAGCTTGGAGACTAATCTCTAGTAGCACTACTTGGGGTATTTGGTTGTTGAGGAACAATATTGTTTTTTAGGAGGGAACTATAAGCTTGTTTGATTATTTTTTCACCATCTTTCATCGGGTTGCTATTTAGTTGCTTACTCTGGATTAAAACTTCACTTATGCAGGAAATGACCTCTTAAGATCTTTTGACGGCATCAAATTATGGTGTAATAAAAAATCTTAGGTAGTTTCTTTGTTTTTGTTGTAGCAAATTAGTTTTTTTTTTTCTCTTTCTGTTTCTCTAAATGTGTTCTTTTCTTTTTTCTTTTTTATTTTTTTGTGTTTCTATATTTTGCTTTGGCTATTGACTTTACGATCTTTTCAATATACTTTCGATGATTATAAAAAAAACAATAAAAATGATCCAACTGTAGCCCTTTCCACTCCTCGTAATCTCGGCATAACTCTGAAGCCATACATACTACCAGATGGTTTTGTGGAGGGAGGCTTGCATAAGATAGTCAATGGTTGCATGGGAAGAACCCACATAGAATCTCTTAAACTTTCTGATATATATACACACTAATATACAACACTAATATATATAAATAGTCCCATATATATTGGTCAAACACTTTCTGATCCATCAAGCTATTCTTAATCGCTTGAAATATACCTTTGGATCAGCCCATTTGTCTGCAAGGAATTCCGAAAACCAGGATGCTGAGCGCTTCCCCTTTCTTGAGAAACCAGATGAACGGTTTACTTGCACCAAACCAAATCCTATGGTATATCCATCTATAAATTCGAAGTCGTCGGCGAAAGACCATGCAAAGTAGCCTTTGACTTGAACTCCATGGTCTCTGCATAAATGAGCTCCAATGTTAAACAGTTTGGTCTATCTAAATCATTATTTGAACCACCTGAAACTATTTTGGTCAGCAGCCGATTTTAAGTGTATATATGTTCATCTTAATTAAAGGCAACAAAAGAATTAAAATCGTTTAACCACGCATGCAATACGTAAACTCACTTGATAGATTGTAGAACATTCCGAAGATGGTTAAAATGGAATTCTATTCTAGGATGATCATCCAAGACTTTCGCTTCTGATACATCAGCACCAAGGAAGTCACTGTACCCTTGAAAGAAACAAGAATCTATGAATTCGACCATTAAAATTTTACTAACTTTCCATTAGAATGTGCAGAGTTTATTTTAATACCATTCTCAGTTATGTAAATTATTGGATTTTGGTATTTATCTTTTATGTGATTCAAAAGATATCGTATCCCCTCTGGATAGATATACTGCCATGGCGCACCAGCCTGTAATTTGTAACAGTACATAGCGTAATATAATAAACATTTTTCCTCAATCTCGAGTATCGAAAGAAAGCTATGTAAATTATGTATAATTTGCATACAAACCTTTGGACCGATGAGGATCCCATTTCGTTCACCTGAAAAAATATGAAGAGAACAAGAGGGTAAAATTATATCATAACCACCTCAGCCTGGGAGATCATTTTCTTTAAGCAAAACGTAACCTGACATTTCTTGTCGCTATTGTCCATGGCTACAAGCACCATTTTGTACCTTAGCAAGACTAAAACAACAAAATTCTTACCTGTAATGTTGGAATTACAATCTGTTTGATATCTGCGATGATCTGGATCGGAAGAATTGGCATTTGCTGCATAATATGCAGTATAGTAATTTAATCCAACAAAGTCTAATGATCCTTTGAGAATAATAGAATCCAGTGGAGAGAATTTTGGTAATCTATCTTGAACCAATTCCCGCATGCTGCTTGGATAGTCACCATATGTCAAAGGGTTCATGAACCTAGAAGCGTGAAAAAATGTAAAAAATATACATGTAATGTTATTAAAGCGCATATAGTGAAAATAATAGAAGGCCTAGCTAGCTACTAGCATATTTTGGAGAACTACATACCAACCAAGCATGAAATCAAGAGTTCTTTTTGCAGCTTCATAATCATCTGTACTGTTAGAGTATGGTTCATACCAACGAGCATTGAGTGTTATCCCAATCATGCCATTTTGAGAAGCCTGCATTTTCAACCAACAAAGTGATTCATACATATATTATTTTAATTTTCTATACATCCCGTAATATTCATTAATTGTAAATTATAATTTGATTCATGTATGTTTTACAATTTTGTAAGTTAGTTTTTCTAGTTTTAAGTTCCGTTTGTCTCATGAAAATTTGTTTTCTGAAAATTATTTTTCAAACTTTCCTGTATTTGTTTGCTATTAGAAAAGTTAATCAACAAAAAATACTTTACAGTAAAAAGTCAAAGAAAAAATTGACTTGGTTTCCAGAAAAGTATTTTTTTTTTAATTTTGAGCGGAAAACACTTTCCAGAAAGTGTGAAAAATTAATAAAAATATTATTTTTTTATTATATTAAATTTGGTCCTCAATCTTTCGATTGCCATATATTTTGTTTTGAATTTTTTTTTCAATCTCATCCCTTAAAATTTGATTTAATTTGAATTTTATATCAATTTTAGTCCTTATTCTTTTAATTGTTATTTACTTTTCATTTACCATTTTTTTAATTGAAATTTTTATCTATCAAATTTGGTCTTTATTGTTTTGATTACTATTTATTTTATTTAAAATAATTTATGAAATTATATTTTTTTTAATTTCACCATCTTTTAATTTTTTTTATTTATCAGATTTGTTCCTCATTTTATTAATAATTTTTTTAAAATAAAATATTAATAAGTTATTTTTTCAGCTTATTTTCTATAACATAGTTAAATACTTGAAAGTATTTTTCAATTTATTTTCCATGACATTATCATATACTGAAAAATAATCAACTTTTTAATAATTTACTTTTTATGAAAATCACTTTCTAAAAAAAAATATTTTTCAATAAATAAATAAAGTCAAAAAAATCATTTGTAGTCTATTGACATGAGTTGATTGTTAATTTAAATGTAGTTGGTGAAATTAGAAGATTTTACTCCAGGCGAAGAAAAAAATTAAGAAAGATAAAGATTAAATTTTCATGCAAAACTAACACAATGATTAATAATAGGATTCAATATTTATGCCTTAAACACAAGGGATAGACTAATTATTTCGCTAATATCATAGGGATTAAATAATAGTTTATCCATTAAAAATGTGCATTTAGTGGATACCTGATACCTTTTCTTGTATGTATCTGCTGCTGCTACATGAGAAAGTAGGAGATTATGGGCAACTAGGTAAGGTTCCGTGGCAGAGTTTCCATGCTTGCAGTACTTTTCATCCACCCATTTGGAACATCTGCCAGGTGCAAATTGACCTGAATCATAGCCGTCGCTGGAGTACTTGTGTGGCTCATTTATAGTAATCCAGTACTTCACTCGGTCACCAAATTCCTGGAAGCAAAGCTCAGCAAAATCTCGGTAATCGTTCCTATAAATTAATCAGAAGAACAAAAAATTCTATGTTACAATTCTATATCCTATTTTTACTAATAAAAATGCTTGGCTTCTGTTTTTGATATATGTATTTAATGTTGGAACAAAAAAATGTGATAACTTACACAATATTATCACTTAGAAAGCCGCCGTACATGTCTTCGAGTGCTTGAGGAGTATCCCAATGAAAGATAGTTACAAAAGGCTGTAAACCTGTGTTATAGCATAAAATATATGAGAGTGTTATAGATAATAACTTCTCAAATAAAATTTTGCTCTTCTTTTTCACTTGGAAAATTATTTCTCAACAAACTATTTTGAAGAATCAAGCAGCACGGATGACTAACAACAAGATTATATATATATATTTCTAGGGAGAGGGAGAAGATTTAAACCTTTAGCTATGGTGGCATTGATGAGCTTGTTGTAAAACTCAATTCCATCTCTGTTCACTCCTGCCCTTATTTTCCCACCTGAATATCATTAGATTTTTGTTTTAGAGAAAAGTAAAAGTAAAAATTATCAGCAAATAAATAAATAAAAAGCACACCATCACTGTTCTTATATCATACTAACTGGGAATTACTCTCGACCAAGAGATTGAGAATCTGAAAGAATCCATATTCATGTCCTTCACTGTCTGAAGATCACTCTGTCGACACGGTATGGACATTCTCGTCCATTAGTAGAAGTATATCCATATCCATCCAAGAAACTCTATGTTACAATTACATTATCATCAAATTGATATATACCTGGTAGCGATGGTAAAAATCAATTCCCATCTCGCCGTTGCTGCCATCAGCTATTCTTTCTGAATGTTTTCATAAAAATGATTGATGGAGCTGTACATTAATGTGTTTTTGTGTGTGTGTGTGTGTGTATACTTTTGGTCTAAATGTAATAGTACTATCAAGTCTTTTTATTTAAATTCCCTTGACATGATCAGAATATGATCATTTAATGATCATGCTACTGTATTAATTAACATCATTTAAATAAAATAAAAAATTAAGAAATTAATCAGAAACATGATGGAGTAAAGTTCTATTTAGTTAATGTTTTAGCTTCTTCATTCGTAAAATCAAAACTATATTTTGATATATAGTGTAGAAAGACAACAAGCTTTCGTTGAAAATATCTGTAAGAGAATATAGATTTAAAAAAATTTGAATCACTTATCCTTAGCAAATTACCCGATACAAAGAGGCAAAAGCCAAAGGGAGAAATCGCAAGTAATTAAAATACTAAAATTTGAAATATATTTATCACTGAAATCAAAATTTAATGAACCCGAACCAGACCATATTTTGACATATAGTGTAGAAAGACAACAAGCTATTTTTGGTCTTTCTTCATCATCATCATCTTCATCTTAATTAATAACGCACGCATGCACACAGAGAAGGGGCGAGACAAATACCTGGGAATTCTTGAGTAAAAGTGTCCCATATGCTCTGACCTCTGCAACTTTCGTTTGCATCACCCTCGTACTTGATACCATAAACACAGATTTGCATAATCAGTTCAGGATTCAAATTTTGATACATGCTAGCTCTAAATTCCTGAATCCGAATAGCATTAGCTTTGTAGCTATATTTAAGCTTGGTTTATAACTAATTGGCTATTTGTATTGAGCATTATCATCATTCTACTACAATTGTATATATTTCCTATACTAAAATTATGTTTGGTATGGGTTTAAAAACTTTATATTGTCTCAAACGCCACCCATAAGTTTTTTGTTCACTGTACTTTACCATGTAAATAGACATGTTATACTAGTAGGATAATATTAAGCAAGATCAGCATTCTATTATTATTGTATCTAGACATGTTATTGCAGTAGTGTGCGTCACTATGTATCTAGACATGCTACACATATTAACATTCCACTGCAATTGTATCTAGACATGTTATAGCACTAGTGTTCATGACGATGTATCTAGACATGTTGCACCTTGTTTTTTGTCAATATGTACTGCGGACATCATGTAACTCGAGTTATAACAGCGGGCGTTTGTATTCAATAACGACATAACTAGGGGGGAAAAAAACCAAACAAATAGTGTGTACTAAGTACTCAACTAGGGAATCCTAGAAGCTAAGTGAAGATTCAATCGATCTAGCTACCTGGTAAGAAGACGAGGCTGTCCCAAATATGAAATCACTTGGAAAGGATTTACGGTTGAAAGAATTAGTGGCAAAAGGAACATTTAAGTCCATAATGTTGTTTGGCTTCACTAGCTTGGCAGAAGCAAACGAGCTTACTAGGAGGAGCATTCCTGAAAAAATCCAGCCAAGATGAATTGCCATTTGGCTAGATACTAATGTGAATGGTTTGAAGGATTTATGGTTTCAATTCTCATGCTATCCCTCCCTTTATATCTTAGACATGTTATACATATCACCATTCTACTGCAATTGTATCTAGACGTTATAATAGTACTTAGTATTGGTGACGATGTATCTAGACTTGTTGTACCTGGGATTTTGTCATGATAAATAATTGATTTATTGTGTTCATCATCCTAATTTCAAGCCGCGTAGAACCAATTTTGATATTATCATCGCCAAACACAACCTGAAATTGATAGTGAAAATGTATTTTTTTTTATTTAAATTGAACTATTCTTAATTTAGAATTATGTAACTTTATATTTATGCATTTAAAGTTGTCAACTCAAGCAAATAAAATTATAAAAAATAAAGATCAATCGACCGAATAACATGCCATTAACACATTTCTTTAAGTTTGAACGACAATTTCAATTGAGCCTCTATTCTTTTAATTTATTTTAATTCCATTCATCATTGTTTTTAAATTTTTAATTTCATGAAATTTCACTTCCGCTAAACTTAATTGTTAGCCCTTAAATTGGACTGATTTTTTATTTTGATCATTGGTTATGAATTTATGTATTTTGAACCTTAATTGACTACCAAACTTTTAATTTTTTTAATTTAGCTCCTGATTTGATTAATTTCAACCCTTATATTTACATTTTTTTTCTAGTTTGGGTAGTTTTGGATTTCTTCAATCAAGTCCCTAACCACCCATCAACTTCAATAATTTCAGTGTAAATATTAGGATTTTGAATTCCTTTATATTATTAGATGGTAACTTTTTTCAAAACAGATCCAAATCTCGAGCCGCTGTGATGTCTATTGGGGAGCGATAAAAGGCACAAACTTGATTAAGTTAACAAGGATTACTAAAGTAACCATTCAATTCAAAGACTGATAACAAAATTAGTCTCTAATGAATTCAAAAAATCACACAGTTCAATAAACTTTGCTAATTAATGTTTTTGAGATTCATAATAGATCAAGAATATGGAGAGATGATTGAGGCGTATGGCCTTTCAAACGATAACATTTCAATTTTAGGTATTTTATAGCTATATTTGTAAATTACTAAAGTTGAATGCGTCACAGACCATCCAAAAGGCCTGCCACATTTAACAGCAACAAAACATCAAAGGAAATCAGACGTGAAAGTCTGGTATATCTGCAGAGATGACAAGTTCACTATAAAATCATGCAGTACTCTGATTGATAGATTAATGACGTTTAATAGAACTTGCTCATTTAAATCAAGCATTTGGAACAAAGCAGCTCCACCACAAAATGAAACTTTTATATTGCCAACTTCAAAACAGACAATGTACAAGATCATTTATTTCCAGTCGACGTCTATCATTGGAACAATGCTTCTGTGCTTTCTGTGCAGCTGAATTAGAATCATCAGATCTTATGTTGCTTCAGATCAACTTTGCATGGAAAAAATGGAAAAAATCTCTTTCATGGTGGGTGTCCTTTGATGTGTTCCAAAATGAGTTGATGAGTTGCTGTTTCAATGGCCAGCAATGGTCAATGGTAGATTTCAGAGGATAGCATGGAGACTTCTCTCATATGGTATGGTATTGCTTGGAGTATCTGGTTAACCATAAATAATTTGGCTTCAATGATATAAAACTAGATTTAGAATCATTCTTCTCTTTAACCCTCCACCGGTTGTCTACATGGTTAAAGAATTGTGAAGAACATTTCAATTACACAGTAATGATCTCCTCAGAAATGCTGTTGGTATTTGTAAATGGACGAACAACAAAAGACGTGAGACTGGACTGATGCATCTCTGACAAACTTTGTTTTCACTAAGATGCAGACTTCTTTACAAGATAACACCTTCTCTAATTTTTCTTTCTGCAAATAGTAATTCTTACTTCTATAACAAACTGTCAACTTGTTTTGATTTGGCCATGGCTACCATTGACTAATAATACTATCGAAAAAAAAAAGAGAAAAAAAAAACAGCCACAGAACATAATTAAGATAATAGTACGGTAAGAGTACTTTACAGCCTTTTCAAATTAAAACACGAGGCATTTCAGTACTAGAACAACACGAGGCTGGAGCTCTTACATTGAGATTTAACTTGGTGACATATATAACCAAGTTTTTATTGAAACAATACAGTATAATACATCACACACTTAATTAGGAAAAATTCATAGAATTGAGTTCACTGGATAAAAGTTATCCTAGTGATTATTTATTTATTTATATTGGCGGCCAAAGACTTAATTTCTCTTCCATCAAGCTATATTCAATCGCTTGAAATATAATGGTACTGGATTAGCTGGTTGGTCCCCAAGGAATTCTGTAAACCAATGTGATGAGAGCTTCTTTATTCTTGTGAAATTAGACGTACGGTTTACGTACAACAAACCGAATCCTATGGTATATCCATCTGTAAATTCGAAATTGTCGGCAAAGGACCATGCAAAATAGCCTTTGACTTGAACTCGATGATTGCTGCCAAAATTAGTTCAAATGTTAACAGTATGGTCTTGTAATAGCAGATTTTAAGTGCATGCTTACGGTAACTAAGACAACAAAGCAAGAAAAAAAAATCCCAAAGTGTAAACTCACTTGATAGATGCTACAACATTCCTAAGATGAGTACAATGATATTCTACCCTTGGAAGATCCATCACGGTCCCATCATGTAGTTCTACATCTGTCTTAACGACTTCACCGTAGCCTGAACAGACGAAAAAAATGGAATCAAGAATTGATGATGAGTGTGGCCATTACAACTTTGACTGGATTCAATTAATTATAGAGCCAAAAGTTTTGTTTTTTCAAATACCATTTTCAGTGATGTAAATTACTGGATTATTGTATGTATCTTTGATGTGATTCAACATATACTGCAACCCCTCTGGATAGATATACTGCCATGATACCCCAGCCTGCAATTTGTGATAAGAATATTTTTTAGTTTCAATTTCGTAAAAAAAAAAAAAAAAACGAGTTTGGAAATTTGTATTATTTGCATACAAACCTGTGGACCGATGGGTTTGCCATCTCGTTCTCCTGTAAAACATTAATGGGTAAAATTTAACCACCTTATTGGAAGATTTTTTTTTTGGATTAGATCCTCCTTTTTGTGGCGGAAAATTTTCAAATTAAACAAAATCTCTGTTTTAAGTGATGGAAGTACGTAATTAAGGGAAACCTTGGCAAGGGAAGTAAAACTTCATTTCTTTTAGGAGCATAGTTTGTAGAAATTAACGAATTAACCTGTGGCATACCTGTAATAATTATCCATGGCTACAATGATGTTTTTCGTCCCTTAACAAGATTAAAACGAAAATATTGTTTCCTCTTTCGTTCTCTGATATGTATATATATTATCATTACATTTTATGAGCATACCTGTAATATTGCAATTAGAATCTGTTTGGTATCTACGAGGGTCTGGACTAGAAGAATTCGCATTTGCTGCATAATATGCAGTATAGTAATTCAATCCAACAAAGTCCAACGATCCTTTGAGATTTATAGAATCCAGTGAAGAGAATGTTGGTAGCCTATCATTAACTAATTCCCGCATGCTGCTCGGATAGTCACCATATGTTATAGGGTTCAGGAACCTAGAAAAGTGAAATGTTAGTAAAAAATCTACACATAATTATATTGAAATGGCTAATGAAGATAATTCAAGGCCTGCTTATTTATGTTTGGAGAAATACATACCAACCAAGCATGAAATCAAGAGATCTTTTGGCAGCATTACGATCTTCTGTACTGTTAGAGTACGGTTCAAACCAGCGGGCATTGAGTGTTACCCCAATCTTCCCATTTTGAGATGCCTGCATTTTTTCAAGAGTAGTTCATCGACAAGAGAATTGGTTGCTGATTTCTTTTTCCAATCCCTTGAGATTGGAAAATTTGTGACAAATAATGATTACTTTTTCTGGCAAAACTAACACGGGGATTAAAAATAGGATTCAATTTTTAGCATTTGAACTCAAGGGATTGACTAATTATATAGCTAAGATCATGGGGATTAAAAGATTCTTTACACTACCCATTAAAAAAGTGCAATTAGTGCATACCTGATACTTTTCCCAATATGTATGTACTGCTGCTGCATGGGAAAGGAGGAGATTATGGGCAACTATGTAAGGCTCGGTGGAAGAGTTCCCATTTATGCAGTACTTTTCATCCACCCACTTGGAACATCGGCCTGGTGCAAAGCGGCCTGAATCGTAGCCATCACCGGTGAACTTTTGTGGCTCATTCAAAGTAATCCAGTACTTCACTCGGTCACCAAATTCCTTGAAGCAAAGCTCAGCAAAATCTCGGAAGTCGCTCCTATAAATTAGACGAACAAAATTTTCACTGTAACAATTTGATTCCCTAATTTTGCACTTTGTGAATTATTAAATAAGCTTGGTATATGCATAATGATGGAGCACAGTATATTATAGCATGCTAGGTGACAACTTACACAATATTATCACTGAGAAAGCCACCGTACTTGTCTTCAAGTGCTTGAGGAACATCCCAATGAAAGAGAGTTGCATAAGGCTGTAAACCTGTGTTGTAGCATAAAACACGAGAAAAGGTCTAAGATAAGAACTTCTGAAATCAAGTTTTGCATTTCTTTTTTTTACATGGCAAATTATTTCTTAACAAACCATATATTTTGATGAATCAAGCGGCACGCATGACTTACAGCAAAAAAAAATTATATTTCTAGGGAAAGGGAGAAGATTTAAACCTTTAGCTATAGTTGCATTGATTAGCTTGTTGTAAAACTCAATTCCATCTTTGTTCACTCCTGCCCTTATTTTCCCACCTGAACGTCACAAGATTTTTTTTAAGAATTGAAAGTAAAAAGAAAATATCAACCAACAAATACTTACTGGGAATTACTCTAGACCAGGAGATCGAGAATCTGAAAGCATCCATATTCATATCCTTCATTTCTTCAAGATCACTCTGTCACAAAGTACGCAAATTTACATTCAATATTTGAAATTTGCATGCATGTATGAGTTGAGTTATGAGTAATGAAAATGTATCTATTTGATTCTAACAAATTTGAATTTTATGTAATAAATCAATTCCATTTTTTGGTACGCCATACCAGAAGGCAACTTAAATTCCATTTTCATCATGTTCATACCTCGTAGCGATTGTAAAAATCAATTCCCATGTCTCCGTTGCTGCCATCAGCTATCCTTTCTGAATATTTTCATAAAAATCATTGATGCAGCTGTACATTAGTCATTCATGCAAAGTATAATGGTTTATCTCTCTCAATTTTATTTATTATTTATTTAGTGTTCTAGATGGGATCCACCTCTATATGTTTTGGGTTCTTATATTTTTTTCTCCGGCCCAAGTTTTTTTCTATGTTTTTAAATCTTTTTGATCTGTGAAGCAATGCTTCAGAACATGCTTGAATATGATATGAATCGCCCCCATGACAATTCCAAAAATAAAAAAGATGTAATACTTCATATATATCTTAAATTAATGAAACATTACCATAATTAATACAATAATTATCATACATGTGTAATCGATTGAAATATAAGAATATATAAAGTAATAAAGAAGAAAAATATGCGTCATTTTATCTATATTGGATTTGAAATTATAAATTTAATTGAGATATAAAAATTAAATTTTCTTAATCACAATTGTTATGATTACGAAATGATAAACGATAGTCTCATCTTTCCTCCTGTAAATTTAATTATTGGTGCTTAATATCTCTCTTTTAATTTATGATTTTATAATAAAATAAATATCTTTGATATAGATATAATTATATCATGATTTTTAAAAAATATATTAAAAAATGAAAAAATAATTTTTTATTTACCCTTTTAATTAAAATTCCCTTGATATATGGATACGATCCTTTAATCATAATGCTACTGTATTAATTAAAATCAATTAAATAAAAATATAAATGTTGACAAATTAACCAGAAAATGATAGAGTAAAGCTATATTTGGTTAAATGTTTTGGTTTCTTAATTCAAAAAACTCAAAATTATATTTATATACATAGGTTTGAAAAGCTATAAACTTTGACCGCCAAAAGTATCTTGACCACATCCTGACGTCCCAAGTCATATTTCCATACATCGTGTCTTTCTTGCTTGCTTTTATATATATATATATATCAGAAACACTGTGTCAAGACCGAAGCAAACCTGCTTGTGCATATATATTCTTAGTTTCGATTCATTTCATTTTCCCTTTGATAAATACTCTCTTAGTGGAAATAAGAAACAATGGGAAAGGCCAACCTGGTCTATTTATTGGCTTCCTTTCATAGTTCGAACGTAATTTGTCAAATGTCTTCCCTCTATTATAATCCAATAAATGTAGAATAATAATAATAATAATACAAAATATAGGGTTAGCTTTCAAATTGAGATTCAATTAAAAAATTGAAGGACACCCGTAGCTATAATTGCCAGATGAAAGAGGCAAATGCTAAGGGGGGGAGCACATGTAATAGAAATAATAAATTTTGAAAATGATCCCTGAAATTCAATTTAATGAACCAGAACCAGCCATAGGGTAGCTTTCTTTAGCTCTTTCTCCTTCATCTTTATCGTAACAACATGGGCACGCACATAGAAAATGAGAGAGAACTACCTGGGAAATCTTGAGTAAAAGTGTCCCATATACTCGGACCTCTGCAACTTTTGTTTGCATGACCCTCGGTCTGCATGCCATCACAAAGATTTGCATTATCAGAGGATTACGAATAATACACGCTAATTTACCAAAAATAAAATATCGTGTGTGCGTTTATTTTTCCGTTTGCTGCTCTTCTCCATGTGGATTCTGCACTTTGGTGCTGCATGTATTATTCTTGATTTACAAAAACTCTTGAGTTACAGCAGCTAAGCGAAATGTATACAACAATAACAAATAAAAAAGAAATGTATACTGCATCATTAGGGAACTCTGGAAGCTAAGCGAAGGTTCATACCTGGTAAGCGGATGCCGCTGCCCCGAATATGAAATCCCCCGGAAAGGATTTACGAGATAACCCGAATTTAAGATCAGTGATACAAGTCGTATCAAAGTCCTCAGTGATACCTCTTGGCATCTCTATCTGAGCAGAAGCAAACGAGAAGATTAGGAAGAGCATTCCTAATAGAAGCAAGCCAGTAGGAATAGCCATCAAGCTAGTTGGTAATGTGTATATGCTTCGAGCTAGGGACTTATGGTTTCAATTGCCATGCTAACCCTCCCTTTTTATAGAGGCTTCAAGAGAGACGTAGGTGTGCAATGCAGGCATTCTCGGCTGTTCGTGGCCCTAACAGTACTCTTCAATTAACTATTGATTTGGACGATAAATCCACAATTTCGACATGTTTTCTGACTTCAGATTATCCTTTGATTTCATCTCTACTCTATATTTTTCAATCTGTTTAACTGTTATGCTAATATATTCTATAAATAGAACAATTAACTCACTGATTGTCAATTTAATCTTTTCATAATGTGTGTTTAATCTTACTGTAAAAAATTGCTCGCTTTGTCCCAATAGTAGAAAGACTTTTCTCCAAGGGAAGAAAAAATCTCTTGCAAGCCCATGCATGTGTGTGTGTGTGTGTGTACGGGTCTTTTATAGGTGAATTTCTATTTTAATAATGGGATGTGAAACAATTAGCTCATAATTTTATACAAAATGTACTTGGATTGAGTTTTTATTAGCACGCAAAATATTTGGATCACTTAAATTTTCCAAATTCAATTTGAAAGCCCTCAAAATTGCGTTGGATTTTTTCTGAATAAAACAAAGTACCAACTTTTACAATTTTTGTTATCTTCTACATGATCTTAGGGTTTAAATGTGTGTATCCGGAAGCTGGCAGCTGCCTCCTCACGGAAGCCATGCTTGTTCCTTGGTACTTTAGAAGCCAACATCTTTCTTTTTATTTACTTCCGCAACTCCCAATCGACGTGTCAGCTGGTCCAAATCGGTGATATTTATTACATGCCACCATTGTTCACTCTAACCTAAAAGGCATTCACAGGCAGCTTCTTTTCTTTTCTTTTCTAGGTGTGGATCAACCTTCTATGTCACATGATAATCGTCTGTACGGTTACATAATATATATATATATATATATATATATATGTGTGTGTGTGTGTGTGTGTGTGTGTGTATTATTTTACTTATTAAAGGTAAAATAGAATTTTTAGTTTAGCCTATATATAATCTTTTTGCATTTAAATTAAAACAAATATTTTAGAATAAACAGATTAATGACAATTTTAACCTCCTCTCTTATGTTCGTATTTCTTTTGTGTTAATTTGAATTACTTTAACATGGTATTAGAGCTGATTTTATGGAACGAGCCTTTCAATTTTTTTTGGAGTGATATTGGTTTTGCTTTTGCAATTTGATATTTATGTTCTGTTTTTGCAATTGTTTTGGTATTTTTTCTTCCCTTCAGTTTCTGCAATTCGGTACTACGTTTAATTTCTGCAATTCTTTTTGTGTTTTGGAGCAATCCTATAACTTCAAGAAGATATTTGTTCAGTTTTTGCGATATCTATTTAGTTTCTGCAATCTGATACTTTGTCTTTCGATACTTTTGCATTATGGTTTTCTTTGTTTGTTGATTATAGCTACTGAAAGAGATGATTTACTTCAGTCTGTGAGTGTAAGATTAGATGGAAAGAATTATTGGTATTGGAGTTATGTAATGAGAGATTTTTTTAATGGTAAAAAGATGTGGGGATATGTTAGTGGAACTTATGTGATACCCAAAAATACGGAGGAGGGGGATGTTGCTTTGATAGATACATGGGAAGCAAACAATGCAAAGATTATTACTTGGATCAACAATTCTGTTGAGCATTACATAGGTACGCAGTTGGCAAAGTATGAGACAACAAATGAGGTTTTGGATCATCTGTAAAGGTTATTCACGCAATCAAATTTTGCAAAGCAATATAAATTAGAGAATGACATACGAGCTCTTCATTAGAAGAATATGAGTATTAAAGAGTTTTATTCTGCTATGACAATCTTTGAGATCAATTGGCTATCACAGAATCGGCAGAATTAAAGGCTTGTGGTGCCTATATTGAGCGTAGAGATCAGCAACGATTGATACAGTTTTTAACAGCACTTCCCAGTGATTTTGAAGGACTTATAGGTTCAATTCTGCATTGTTCTCCACTGCCTTCTATTGACTCTATTGTTAGTGAGCTATTGGCTGAAAAAATATGTCTTCAGTCTTATTCTGAAAAAGGAATTCTATCTACTTTGAATCCCTCTATGCCAGCAGTACCATCTAAACCATTATATAATCATCAGAATAAGCCTTATACAAGGATTGCCTTCGACAACTATAGTTTCTGTAAGCAGAAAGGTCAATAGAAGGCTTAGTGTCCCAAGTTGAAACAACTAAATCAAGCTTGGAAGCCTGACAGTTAGTCACAATCTAATGCTCATAGACCACCTTAGGGTTATAAACCACCAAACCACAATACTGCAGCAGTAGCTTCATCAGGCTCTATCACTAATCCTAGTACTCTAGCTGAGCAATTTCAGAAGTTTCTCTCTTTACAGCCAAAAGCAATGTCCGTTTCGCCTTTCATAGGTCAGTTGCCTCATAGTTCCTCAAGTATGTCACATTCTGAATAGGTCTTGATTTTGGTGCTTTATATCATATGTCTCTAGATTCTTCATCTTTTACCTCTTTATCCCCTTCACCCTTCATTTCTCTTATGACTGCTAATGACAATCTCATGCCCTTAGTAGGTGTTGGTTCTATTGTCACACCTCACTTATCTCTCTCTAATGTTTATTTTATTCCCAAACTCAGATTGAATCTTGCTTTTGTTGGTCAATTATGTGATTCTGGTGATTATTTAGTCATTTTTCCTCTTCTTTTTGTTATGTATGGGATCTGCAGTCTCCAAAGCTGATTGGGACAGGCCGTAGGAGGAATGGATTATATATTTTTGATGAGTTAAAAGTGTTAGTTACCGCTGCTGCTACCACTACTATTTATTTGTCTTCTTTTCGTTTGAGTCCTTCCTCTTCTAGTTAATTTTTATTTATGGCATTCTCGTCTAAGTTATGTTTCATCTTCTCGTTTGAGATTTTTGGCATCCACAAGAACTTTAGGAAATTTGCAAACCTATGATATTTCTAATTATAATGGGACGTAAACTGGTGAATTTTTCCACTTTACCATTTAATCAAAGTATTTATGTTTCTTTTTCCCCATTGACTTGATTCATTCTAATATATGGGGACCTTCTATTGTTGCCATTAAAGGAGGGTCTCGATATTATATTTCATTTATTGATGATCACATTCGTTATTGCTGGGTTTATTTAATGAAACATCGTTTTGAATTCTTTGAGATATATACAGCCTTTCGAGCTCTTGTTAAAACTCAATATTCTGCTATAATCAAATGCTTTAGGTGTGATTTGAGCAGGGAATACACCTGTAATAAATTTTGTCAGATGCTTGCCTTAGATGAAATCATTCACCAAACTTCACGTATAGATACTCCTAAGCAAAATGGAGATGATGAAAGAAAACATAGGCACATTGTTGAAACTGTTTGTTCTCTCTTGTTGTCTACTTTTGTTCCCAGTGAGTTTTGGGGAGAAGTTGTCCTTATTAATATAAGTTTGATTAATACTATTTCATCTTCTCATAATTAGGGTTTATCTCCTTTTGAAAAGTTATATGGGTATGTCCCTAATTATTTTTCATTTAGAGTTTTTGGTTGTACTTGTTTCGTTCTTCGTCCTCATGTAGAATGCAATAAGTTGTCCTCTTGGTTTGTTATTTGTGTCTTTTTGGGGTATGGTGAAGGTAAAAAGAGGTATCGTTGTTTTGATCCAATAACTTATAAATTTTATGTGTCTCGTCATGTTGTCTTTCTCTAGCATATACCTTTCTTTTCTATTCCATCCACTACTCATAGTCTAACTAGACCTGATCTTATTCATATAAATATTTTTTCTAAGAATTCTAATAATTTATCATCTCACATTCTAAGTACCTCAGATACCTCTCCCCATGTTCGACCAATTTATATTCATCAATCTACAGGTATTGACACTTTACTCTCCGGTATACCTGAAGCTCCATTATCATCTACAACCCCTCAAGCTTCACCTAAGATTGTGGATCCACCTCTACGTCAATCCATATGCATTTGTAAGTCCATAAAGTTACCAGATTTTGCTTATTCTTGTTATTCTTCACCATTCACTTGCTTTTTAGTTTCTATTAATTATCTTTCTCAGCTCTTTTCCTATAAAGAGACAATTATTGATCCTATTTGGCAGCAAGCTATAGATGAGAAACTTTTTGCTTTACATAAGACATAAACTTGGGATTTGGTTCCTCGATCTTCTGGTAAGAGTGTTGTTACTTGTCATTGGGTATATAAGATCAAAACTGATTTTGATGGGTCTATTGAGCAATACAAAGCTAGGTTGGTTACAAAAATATACTCTCAATAGTATGGTATGGATTATAAGGAGATATTTGTCATTGTTGCAAAAATGACTACTATTCACACTCTTATTGTCGTAGCTTCTGTTCGTCAGTGGCATATCCCTCAACTTGACCTTAAAGGTTACATATGGGCTGAGTTTGGACTTGATCTCGGCTAACTCTAATTGTTATTGTCCATTTTTAGGAATCCCCACATAAAAAAAGAGAAAATACAAAAAAATCAAAAATTATCGGAAGAAAACCAAAAAATCAATTTCAATGAGAAGAGGACACCGGGGTGCCCAAAAAATGCCCAAAGATTTGTTGAGGAGGTTTAAAAGTATAAAGATTAAAATTTGACAATATATTTTCGATTAATGAAAGCTCTACTGGCAAAGAAAATTCAATATAAGGAAGACAAATTCAAAATTAGATGTTTAAGGACCCAATTAAATTTTATTGAAGGTTTAACCGAATTTATGAAGGATTTAATGGCAAGAAAATGGATTTTTTAAGTCAAATTGGGCTTTAATTGGAAGAAATTTGTTGAGGAGGTTTAAAAGTATAAAGATTAAAATTTGACAATATATTTTCGATTAATGAAAGCCCTGCTGGCAAAGAAAATTCAATATAAGGAAGACAAATTCAAAATTAGATGTTTAAGGACCCAATTAAATTTTATTGAAGGTTTAACCGAATTTATGAAGGATTTAATGGCAAGAAAATGGATTTTTTAAGTCAAATTGGGCTTTAATTGGAAGAAATTGAAGTTTGTCAAATTACAATTTGTAAGAGTTAATTTGCTCAAATCAGGGGCTTAATTGCATAAATATTAAAGTTTGATGGGCAATTACGGATTTGATCAAAGAAATACAAAACCATGGACCAAACTGGAAAGGACGCGTGAATATTGGGGCTGGAATTGACCGAATCAGGGGCTAAATTAGAGAAATTGAAAGTTTGTTGATCAATTGGGAGTCAAAGAAATTAATTCAAAACCAAGGATCTAAATGAAAAAGGCTACCAACTTCAGGAATGACAGTTGAATTTGGTAAGGATACAATTTAATTGATTTTTAGAATCAAAATCTTAATTAAGGATTGATTTGGAAACAAAGTCTTTAGACACTATTTTCATTTAAATGAAATGACGCATTTTGTACAAAATAAAGTCATTTCATTCACTATTATTTTTTTAAAAAAAGACAAAGCTAAAAACAGCGTCGTTTTGGTGACACTGTTCATCTTCTTCTTCCCTTTCACGCGCTATAGGCAAGGGAAGAAAGTTTTTCTTCCTCTCCTTTGCAACGTCTCTCTCTCTCCCTCTCTCTCCCCCCCATTTGCCCAAAAACTCCGACACAACCCACACCCCTCTTATGGCCTACCATTGAGATGAAAAAAATGAGGGGACAAGCCTTGCGAGTAGCCTTGAGGCAACTACATAATAACCACCCTGCCACCCTACCCCTTCGGCATGATTGGACAGGGGTAGCTCTCTCCCCCCTGCCCCTTATAAATACTCCCCTCACCAAGAGGTGAATGGGATGACAACCAAAAAAATAAAATAAAGAGAAGGGATGAAAAAAAAACACAAAAAAAGAAAATGAAAAAACAAAGAGGGAAAGAAGGAGACAAGGGACAAAAACAGACACAAGAATGAGAAAAAAACAGACTAAGGACACAGAAAACAGACGAAAGACAAACAAAAAAAACAAAAAATAAAGAAAAAAAAACATAAAGAAAAAAAAAAGGTCGCCCTTCCCCCAACAGCCGCCATTACAGACCACCATTGAAAACAACTCCCCTCAATGCACAACCACTTTGTTTTGAAGAAGAACTGGCGGCTCCAACTCTAGCAGGGACGAACATCGTCGTGAGCCACAGTCAGGTCAGATTCCCCCTCTTTTTCTTCTTCTTCACCCCCCATCACCACTATTCACGTAGCATGTGTACAATGGAGAGCCCATTGTTTTTGGGTCGGACCAGTGTTGACCCAGTCCCCTTATAGCAAAACTTGTTGGGCCGACCTCGGCCCAATCTGGGTAGGCTTAGCCCATATAATTAGGTCGGATCCATCCCAATATGTTTTATTATATAATTATAATAATATATAATATAATAAATTAAATAAAAACAAAAACAAAAAAATCTAATTTTTTAAAATCCTTTCAAAAACATTTGAGATTTTCTCGCAGATTTTTCTACCAATTTTGCTTAATACTGGTTTGTATTTTTACAATATAAGATACAAATCCGGTATTAAAATACTCAATTTTCTATGAAATATGGCAAAATAAAAATATAAAATAACAACAAAAAAATATCTTATTTTCATGCATACGGCCAAGTCTCTCAAAAATATATAAAAAAATCATATAATATTTTCATACAATTTGTTTTTTTTTAAAAAGTACTTATTAGCATTCATTTTGGGCTTTAATAACCAGTTTATTAAAGTCATGAGAACTAGGCCCATATTCCAAAAATACCAAAAAATTTATTTTATTTTCTTTTAGTATCTAGGATTACGAACTTATACATAAGATGTATTCCCGATATTAAATAAAAAGATAATTCTTTTTATTTTTTATATTGACATTAAAACGGTTAGCTTTTTACCTAATAAAATAAAGATCTCCTTACTGAGAAGAACTTTTCTTAAACCTTATACAGACCAATAACTAGAAAATACAACAATACCTTAGTTTATATCAGACAATTAAACAATGCAGCTTATCTCAGGTAAAGCACATTAGGGGTGCTAATACTTTCTCTTTGCGCAACCAGTCAATGTGCCCAATCTCTAAAACTAGTTAGAGTTCCTAGTAACGAAAATATTAGTTGGCAACTCTCAGTCCCTCTTTCCACTAATAAATGACAAGAATTCCTTGTCCTGTCCATTTCCCAATCCTATTCCCGATCCAGGAGAACGATTATCGCGACGCCGCACACATGTGACACTAACCTTCCCTAATTTGGCCCCATGTTTGGGCAAACCTAACTTGGTCTTGGTCTGATAAAAGGTCGTTCTAAGTGAATCTCATGCCTAGCTTTAAATCTCGCTCGTGTACACAATAGTGAGTTGATAGAGTGTATAATGAAGATTACGGTTTTCATGCTCTAAAGTTATAATCATTATACTCTAAAGGAATATAAAAAATATTTGATATTTTATAAAAATGTTTTAATAAACTGAATAATAATTTAAAAAAGCATGTCAACTATTTACATAGAAGTTCTAAAGTCAACCTAATTAAGAGTCGAGATCTAAGTAGAAAAAAACTAATTGAATTCAAAAATATTTTGAAAAATAACTAAAATAGGCAACATAACAATTTATGGGCCTAATTTTTAGAGATCCAACAGTCCAATAATGACAAATCATATCACATTAAAAAATGTCGTAGAATCTCCAAAAAAAATTTTTAGTCTGATCCAATGGTTGGATCATCCATTGTTCTTGTTTTTGTTAGGTTTATCAATTAGACATGTTTAGCTTCTTTGTAGACTTTATTTCATGTTCCACGTCAACCCCCTTTACTTTTGAAAATTTTGATCTTAATTCATTTCCAAGCTCTAGATACAAAGACTAATCATCATAGAAAGGATAAATGTCTCACACATAAAAAAAAATCTAAAAGTACTCATAACCTTGGTTTTTGTCTTCAGCTCTATTAACCTGAAATCCCAATCTAGCGATTCCGTTTACCAAAATCATCTTTTTTGTCTTCAGCTTAGTACACCTAAAATCTCAATCTTGGCAATTCTCTTTAACCAGAACCTTGATCTTTATGTTCAATTCGGTCAACCTGAAATTCCAATGATTAGGTGATTCCCTTTAATCAAAACCTTGGACTTTATCTTCAGCTCGTTTAACTAGAAATCTCAATCTAGTGATTCTCTTTAACTAAACCTTGGTCTTTCTCTTTAGCATGGTCAACTTGAAATCTCAATCTCGTGGTTCCCTTTAACCATAACTTTGGTCTTTGTCTTCAGCTTAATGAACCTGAAATCCTAATCTAGTGATGCCCTTTAACTAGAACCAAATTTTTTGCTTTCATCTTGGTCCAACCTAAAATCCTAATCTAGCGATTTTCTTTAACTAGAACCAAAATTTGTCTTCAGCTTTGTTAAATTTAATACTTGAGGGTATAGTTTACACTATAATTTTATCCCCCAAGTATTAAAGTCTACAATTAAATCCAAACACTCCAGATATTAATTAAACAATATAGTTGTTGAAGGATTTTTTACATTTTGGCCAAAGTCTAACAGATAATCATAAATTAGTTATGATATCTATTTTGTATTTTTTAAAATAATATAAAAACCAATTTATCCTCTTTTTTGAAAATATGTATGAAAAACCTTTAGGATTTGGTCGTATGCACGGGACAAAAAAACATATTGTTTTTGTTTTTGGAAAGAAGAAATTAATTTAAATATATTTTTGAATTTGTTTTGTTGAAATTTTTTAATTTTTTTAAAGTTTCGGAGAAAACCAGGTATTTTTTAATGTTGGGTCTGCATCTTACAATATAAGTCTATAGCCCAAAAACATACGTGAGACCCACAAATGTTTGCTGGAAGAAATGTTTGTAGCAGGGAGGAAAACGTTTGCAGTGATTATTCCTGATATAGAGGTGATTGAATGGTGGTCGTGCTGGTGGCTTGTGGTGAAGCTTTCGATGGAGAAGCCGATGGTGAGGTGGTTGATGGATGTAGAAGTCGAGGTGATGGCGGCAGAGGAGGATAAAGACGATAATGGCAAAAAAACTAGGGGAGAAAGCTTGTTTTTCTCCAAATTTGGCCTCTGATTTTTTATCCTCAATGCATAGAATCCACCCCTATTTATAAGGAGTGGAAGAAGGACACTTTGTCTTTATTAGGGACCAATATTAGCCCTCGATTCAAATCGGAATGATCCTAATTATTGGTTCAAAGTTGTCATCATGGCTTGAAAAAGTTGACAGCTAAAGGCTACTTGAGTTGGCTTTTCTAAGGCAGCAGTGCGACGGCTGTATAGGAAATTGGTTGACGAGATCTGCTCTATGGTTTATTCCAATCTCAAGTTATCATAGTGATGTATGGTTTCCTTGATTTAGTAGGGAGAAGAAGCATTAAATGCCTTTAACGACACGTAAGGAAGGGGTGATGAACAGTAACCAGACAACGAGTTGTCTGGTCTATTGTGATGAACAGCAACCAGACGACGAGTTGTCTGGTCTATCCTTTTTTTTATCTTCAAAACAACGTTGTTTTGACTTTAATTTAGGGATTTGGTCAAAGTTTAATTTATTCATTTGGCTTTTGATTTCTTTTAATTTCATCCCTGATTGATCCCAAACTTTTGATTTAATGTAATTTCACCTCTGCTGAACTTTAACATCAACCTCGAATTTCAGAGCCTTTTTCATTTTGATCCTTAATCTTGGATTTATACAAATTGACCCTCAATTGACCATTAAACTTTCAATTCTCTTCAATTTCACCCCTGATTTCAATCAATTGAATCCCTAGAATTTGGCACCTTTTCCAAAAAGGTGTTTGCTTGTGAATGTTTTCAATTTAACCCCTAATTGACCATAAACTTTGATTTTCTTGCAATTTTACCCCTGATTTCAATCAATTGACTTTCTAAAAAAATTAATTTTAGTCCTCTAAAATTCCAGTCTTCTTAATTAAGCCCAAATTGGGCTCTCGAACTTAATTTTTCACCAATTAAATCCTTAATCAAATTAATTTGACCCATTTAAGGTATAACTAAGTCTTTGCATTTAATTAAATCCTTTAATTTGACCTAAATTAATTCTTAAACATAATCAAAGTTTCAATTTGGCCCATGATGAAATCAAATTGCCCTCTTAAAAATCTAATTATTTTCATAGGCTTAATTTTTATGCATATGCATCTAATAATAATTTAATTTGACCTTGAATCCGCATTGTCTCTCCAGTCTTGGGAAAAATAAGGTATGATTAAGCTTCTAATTTGTCCAAAATTTCAGCTCGTTTTTTCTATATGTACCTAGGATCTTCTTCAGCCTCCTTTTTCCACATTGTCGGTTTTCCTGTTATTATGGCCTCTTTTTTTTCTTTTTTATAAGAAAAAAAAAGTTAATTTTAGGGAATAACCTAGAAATGGGTTATGATAGCAGGGTTTGGAAACTTGGTGCTTCCTGATTGTAAGGCTAACCTAAAGTTTCCAGATTATGGGGTTTGAACTTTGTGCTTCCTGATTGGAGGGTTGACCTGAAGATTCTTCCTGATGACAGGATTTAAAAACTAAGATTCCTTGCTATCATAGCTCAATAATTATTTCTTTGTCAACTCAGATTCATCAAAATCTTGTTGGGTTTCATTAAGGATCTTCCTAAAAAATTAAAAAACAAATATACAATGCTTCGGGGTTGGATGGCGTGCATGCATCCTTACTTGTTTTAAATAAAGGCCGCCCTTCTTTAATGCTCAATCGTCGTAGAGAGTCTTTGCTTGCTTTCCAAATCCTTTTTTATTTTTCTGATTCACTAGGTCATTCAAGTTTACTGTATGCTAGTCCTCTACTAAAATATAAGTGCAGTGCCCATCTTAGACTGTATGCAATGATTATTGCTCTCATTGTTTATTAAAATTGACATGCCCCCCCTAAATGTGGTATTGCTTGCTTTATCATAAAGGAGATTAACAAATCATTCATTACTTGGATCCTCTCAAGAACTGCCATTTGATTAGTTGTGTGCATCCTGCCAACAATCATCAAAAGGCTTTCTAGTGTCGACCATATCTTAGATTGTCAATAAGCCATAATGTTGCCCCTAATTGAACCATATTCTTCAAGCATATGTTATCATCAACCTTCATGGAATTTTCAAGTCATCTAGACATGCATCTCAATGCTTGCAACAAAGGCTCATCGTTATATTCTCAATGTTTTTCTCAATAAATTTCTCTCAATTCGTCTAATCTTATCAAACAACTCTTGCACATTTCTAACAACCATTACAGGAACTTATATATCCATGAAGTTGTCCCTTAATTTGGGTCATGCAACCCTAATATGACAGCATTTCCTAGATTCTTAAAGAAAAATATTACAGTAATCCTTTGCATAAGGTAGTGTTGGCTTGCATGTGCAAGTTTTAAGCACAAAAAGCTTTCATTGAAGGGGTATATTAGAACTATTCTTAATACCTCACCTAATAGCTTAAGTTTTTAGATTGAGATGCTTCTTTGATAATCTCTATATGATTTTTTTTTTCTTATAATAGAATGGCATAGTAATTGGATCTATGAGAAATATTATTGGAAAAATTTTAGGATTTGGCCGTATGCAATAAATTTTTTTAAAAAAATGTTTTGAATTTTTTTAAAAAATATTTCGGAGAAAATCGAGTATTTTAATACTGGATTTGTATTTTAGAGTGTAAATATACAACCCGATATTATGCAAAATTGGTATAAAAATATTTGAGAAAATCATATTTTTTTAATGATTAAAATTTTTTTTTTTGGGGGCCGGACCGGACCCGGCCTGGCCGTTTGGGCTGGGCCAAAACTGGTCCTGCCCAAGGTCCACTGGAACAGTAGACGTGAATTATAATTCACATCCACTTTTCACTTATGAACAGTGGACGTGAATTATAATTCACATTCCACTGTTCAAAACAGTGGAACTTTCATGGAGAAGACGAAGAACCAGGGGAAGGGTAGCGGACCACCTGGTGTGGCGGTGATGGCTGGCTGGGGGAGGACGACCTGAAGTCGGCAGTGGAGTTGGCCGCCTGAGTTGGCTGGAGCGGCTACAACTGGAAGAGGAAGAAAAGGAAATCTGCAGAGAGGAGAGGAAGGAGAAAGTCGCGACTGTTACTAAAAGAAGGTGTTTGGGCACCGGCTTATGGTGGAAATGATGGTTTCCATACCACTGATGGTGGTGGTGGTTACTCAAGGCGGAGTTGGAGGATGAAATGGTGACGGTGTTGGTTTCTTGTGGCAGAGGAAGAAAGAATAAGAAGCAGAAGAAGAAAATTTACAGCGGGGAGAGGGAGGAAGGCTGGTTTTTTGGCTTACTTTGGACCCAATTTTATCCTCCCTCAGGTCATCAATGGAGCCTCTATTTATAGGCAGCGGAAGAGGGTAATATCGTATACACTGGGGTAAACTTTCAGCCCTTGATTCTGTTGGGAAGGATCCTATCCGTTGGCTCAAAGTATGAATGGTGCACTGTCAAATCTGCAGAAAAAGCTGCCTGAGTTGGCATATTTAGGCTGGCGTCAGAGCTGATTAATTGTCATTCAGACTGAACTATTGACATGGAGTTGTAAAGGAACTATAGAGGATCATTTTCGTGGACGTTTGGTTAAATTTGGTGGACTTTATGTGCATTAAATGCACCTACAAAGTAGGTAACCTGAGCCGTTATTACAGAGATTTAAACAAGAAGATGAACATTACCAAAGTTCTGATTTTGGCCAAAGTTCATTTCAGTCCTCTCTCTTTAAATTGCTTTCAATTAAACCTCTAATTGACGCTAAACTTTTACAATTAACCCCTGATAAACTTCAATTGGAGCCCCGAAGTTACGCGCCTATTGCGATATGGTCCCTAATCTCGGATTTCTTCAATTTAGCCACTAATTGATCCCAAAACTTCAATTTTCTTGCAATTTGGCCCCTAATTTCAATCAATTAACTTGGTAAAAATTAAATTTGGTCTCCTAAAATTCCAATCTTCTCAATTAAGCCCAAATTAGGCTCCCAAACTTAATTTTTCATCAATTAAGCCCTAAATAAAATTAATTTGACTCATTTAAAGTATAATTAAGTCCTTTCACTTAATTAAATTCTTCAATTGGACCCAAATTAATTCTTAAACATAATTAAAATTTAATTTGGCCCATGATTAAATCAAATTGGCCTATTAAAAATTTAATTATGTCATTGGGCTTAATTTTTATGCAAATTCGTCCAATAATCATTTAATTTGACATAGAATTTGCATCTTTTCTCCATTTTTTGGCATAATGGGGTACAATTAGGCCTTGAATTTCCTCCAAAATTGCAGTTTGATTTTTTTCCTATTTTTGTAGTCCTCCTTGATCTGCTTTCTCCACATTGCCAGCCTTTATTTTATTTTTTTATTTTGAAAAAAAGTGAATTTTGGGGAATAACCTAGTATTGGGTTATAACAAGTGTCATCTGCAAAGACTTTATACTTAGCCTCGGTAGTGGAGCGAGCAACTATGCGTTGCTTGCTTGATTTCCACGAATCAGTGTATGACCAAAGAAAACAAGGTAACCACCCGTAGACTTATGATCATCAATATTGCCTGCCCAATCTGCATCTATAAAGCCATGTAAAGCAAATAAGGAATTGCGAGTGATATGTAAGCTATAAGATGTCATACTATGAAGATAACGTAGAATGCATTTAATGATAGCTCAATTAGAATCTATAGGAGCATGCATAAACTGACAGACTCTGTTAATAGCAAATCAGATGTCTCGCCTCATAAAGGTGAGATATTGAAGAGCACTAATAATTTAACAAAATGTGTAGGATCAAAAAACAAGGAATCGGGCAACAAGGTAACTTTAGAGGTAGAAATAGGAGTATCAACAGGTTTGCAAGAGGTCATACCAGCCCGAGTAAGAATGTCAAGAATATATTTATGTTGTCATAACATTAGACCTATATTGGTGGACTAAACCTCAATTCCTAAAAAATATTGAACGCACCCTAAGTCGCGAAGCTTAAACTTTGAGCTCAACAACTGTATTAGATGGTGAAGCATAGTAGAGTCACTACCCGTAAGCAGGATATCATCAACATAAACCAAAAGATAAAACATATCTGCAGCACCCACAAACAAGATAAATAAGGAGGTGTTAACTTTGGAAGTGTGAAAGCCAAGAGAAAGCAGAAAATAACTCAAACGAGTGTACCATGCTCGTGGAGCCTCCTTCAAACCATATAGAGTCTTATGCAATCGGCATACATAAGAGGGAAGGGTAGAGTCAACAAAACCTAGAGGTTGTTTCATGTAGACCTCTTTGACAAGAACTCCATTAAGAAAGGCATTATGTATATTAAGTTGATGAATCTTCCAACCATACGAAACCGCAATGAAGAAAACCAACCTGATAGTTGTTTGCTTATGATAGGATTGTAGGTCTCTAAGTAATTAATGCCTTCTTGTTGAGTAAAACCTCTAGCAACTAAGCATGCCCTATACCGCTCAATACTATCATCCGAATGGTGCTTTATCTAGTACACCTAACGACTCCCAACAATATTAATTGAAGGATGAAAAAGAACCAAGGACCAAGTGTCATTAGAGCGCAAGGCCTAAATTTTATCTCGCATAGAACCATACCAAGCCTCATACTTGTCAACATCAGAGAATGCAATGGGTTCATAGTTGGAAGGAGAGATTACCTGATAGATAAGGGTAACAACTATGGCTGCAGACGCCATCAAATGTGCAGTCTTAGGCAGCCATGAACGAAGGACATAGGATGCTAACGAGCAGCAAAATGAGATGGAGGAGAACTTGAACCTGTAAGCTACTGGAGAGGATAAGAGAAGAGATCAACAATTAATTGCAGGTCGGCTAGAGAACCAGACTGAGGTGTGAAGCTCGCGGCAGTATAACCTGAAGAGTTTGTGGCAGAACCATGAGTCTTTACAGTAGCAGACCTGGAAAAATGCAACTCTGAAGGAGAAAAACCTGTACCTAAAGAATGATCATTAGAGAAACAAGTAAATGGTGATATAGAGGTCGGGCTGAGGTGTTGTTGGATGATGGCAGACATGGTTGGAGGGTGGGTTGTTTGGTTGGGTGGTCTGCTGGTATGGTGGACCGACGGGGCATTGAGGGAGAAAATTAGGGAAGTAATCAAGTTTTGCAAATGTGTAGGATGCATAGGATGGGAGGAGGTCTTGGGATTTTATGCTATTTTTTTAGATTTTACAAAAGGAAACACATCTTCATTAAAACAGACATGATGGGAGACAAAAACACGTTGAGATGCTAAATTAAGACAGTGATAACCAAGATGAGAGGAGCTATAACTTAAGGACACACGTGGAGATGAACAAAAATCCAACTTATGAGCAAAATATGGACGGAGAAAAGGAAAACAAAGACAAGCAAAAGTTCACAAAAATCATAATCAAGAGTACGATGAAACAAACACTCAAATGGAGATTAATTTTGGACGACAAGAGTAGACATGCGATTGATAAGATATACTGAAGATTCAAGTGTATAATTCCAAAATTATAAAGGAACACTACATTATCCTAGGACGGTGAGGCCAGTTTCGATAATATACTAATGGTGACGCTTAATGATGCCATTTTACTCATGTGTATGAGGATAAATTAACCTGTGATGAATACCAATAATCTGAAGAAACTATTTAACTTACAATATTCTCCACTCTAATCAGTTTGAACAGATTTAATTTTTCATTAAAACTAATGCTCAACAAGAACTTGAAAACGATGGAAGGTAGAAAACACATCATATTTCACAACAAGAGGCTAATACCATATATGTTTTGTATGCATATCGATAAAAATAACAAAGTAACAAAAATTATCAGAGGAAAATATAGGAGTGGGACCCTAAACATCACTAAAGATTAAATCAAGTGTAGTGGTAGTTTTGTGACCCATAGGTCTCAACGGCAGATGCGATGACTTGCCTAGCGGATAAGCTTGACATTCAACAAGAGAGTGTCTAGAAGTACAAGCTATTTTATTTTTGGAAGATAAAAAATTAAAAACATAGGAAGTAGGATGACCCAATCGACGATACCACTAATTAGTAGTTGCAAAAACACAAGGAGACCAATAAGCCTAAGGGATAGATGTGGCATAAGACTCAGGTAAAACATAAAGACCATTATTACTCTGACCGGAAAGGAGTACTGCCTTGGTGGTGAGACCCTTTACATAAAACACAAATGTGTGAAATTCAAAATAGACATTATTATCACGATAAAATTTATGAACAGAAAGTAGTGGTTTGGTAATAAAAGGAACATGAAGAATGTTAGATAAGGTAAAGGTGTGTTGTGCAAAATGTAACATGGTATGTCCAATATTGGATATGGAAAGGCCCTTACTGCCACAAACATGCAAATGATCATTACCGAGATAGGGTGCAGATTCAGTCAGAGAGTCATAAGATTAGGCATGACATGTTGATTCGCACCAGTGTTCAAAAACCAAGTAGAAGCGGAAACATTACCAACAACAAGATGGGCAGTCGATTGTTGTCCACTGCTGCCAAACTAAAGGCATTGAGGGGTGGTGTGGTCAAAGGAGAAGCAACGCTAACACTTAATGCTCTGCTCAAAGGACCGGTGAGGAGACCACTACGAAGGACCATAGTTCCTTATATTCTGCTGCCAGTTGCTCTGCTTCCAGTCGGTGGGAGTAAAGCCCTAAGAGCCATGAACGTCATACTTGTGGTTGTGGTTGTTGCAGTTGCTATTAGGACTTTAGTTGTCATGAGAATGACCTCTGTTACAATTGAAGTTGGGGCTATTTTGATACTAGGTAAGGTTGGTCGAAAGCAGCAGAGATGACATGGGTAGCAGAGGTGGGTTGACAGTCATGGGTTAAACGGAGGTCTTGTGAAGAAACTTGTTGCTACCTAATTTTTTACCCATGTTTCTGATAATTTTCAGAAAAAATAAAAAACAGCAAAAAAACAACGAAAACCCCAAAAAAATGCATTTTGATATATTTGCATCATTTTTAGCATTTTCAACGTCATCTCAGAAGAATTTAAATTTTCAAAGGTATTTTGAACGCGTTCAACTTTTAACGCGTTAATTTTACAATCACTGATTTTTTGAGTCGATGTTGATATTGCTCGCTTTAAGAAAAGGAAAAGAAAAGAAAAGAAAAAGAAAAGTTGAGGGACCAGTTTGGAAACCTAGCAATATTTCTTTTATAAATACCATTCTACAGTGGAATAGAGGAGGGAGGAAAAAATTTTACAAGCATGGGGGGCGGCAGAAAATGAGGGAGAACATTTTGTGGGCGAAGAAAATTTGGAGGAAACAAAAGAAAAAACCTAAAACCCTTTCTCCTACAACCGCCACCCTTTGAAACCAAGTCGGCCGCCCCTCCCTTTGAGAAACCAGAGCCCCCATTTTCTCCAAGGGACGGGCCGCTCACTTCCCCTCAGCCAAAAAAGAGCCATCACCGTTCCCCCCATTTCCTCTCAAGTCCCAGCCAACAAGCCGCCCCCCACTAACTTTGGCTTTTAGTATTTTTGGTCCCAGAACCAGTAATAGCTGGGGGATCTCTATCTCCCTCACTATTCTCTTCCCCACAAAGACCAGCCTCTGCGTTTTCCTCTCATCTTCAAGTTCTAGCCGCTAGCTCACCTGGCCAGATCTTCCCAACAAGCCAAAACCCCTTCCCTTCTCTGGTTTGCCTCCAACTCCAAAAACTAGCCAAGGCCACACCCACATCAACCTCCAACAGTGGCAGCCAAGACCTGCCCTCTGCACAGAAGCCTTCCATTTCCTTCTCACGGTCTCCAGCTCCACCAGACAGAGGCCGACTGCTGCTCCTCTCATCTCAAACCGAACACGGTGGCAGCCCCCGTTGTTTTCTTCCCAATCTTCTCTCGGTCCCACAGCAACACCCCAGCACCACCGTCAGCTCCAGTATCGCCGAGGCCAACCACCATCAACTGGCCAATAGCAGCTTCCCATCTCCAGCAGCTCATTATAGAGACGATGAGGAAATGAGAAGGGAGGCCGAAGAACAGTAGAAGGGAGCAGAAAACCGAGACTTCAAGGGTGCCGGTCTCCCAACCATGGCAACGGTGGACGACACCGCCAGTGTAGAAATGAAGGAGGATAAGGGAAGTTGTCGATCCAGCCATCCACACGTCTGGCCTATTAGCAGCGTGTGCTACGCCGGGCTCCAGATTTGAAGGAAGAGAAAGAGAAGCAGATCTGAAAAAGGGGAAGGAAGAGAAGCTGATCTGAAAACAAAACTAAAACAGACTTGCTTGTTGTGTTTTTGGTATTTTGCAGGTAACGGCGTTGCTCACAACCAATAGGAAGGTGAAGATCTCCCCCCACTCACTAGATTTCGCAGCAGCACGTGAACCCACGCGCCGCCAATTATGGTGGCGCGTGGAGAAGACGCGCCGCCACTGTTCCCATGCCTAGAAACCTTCCAGCACTGTTCCCGGAGCTTTTTGTAATTTTCAAATGTTGCTGTGTATATTTAGATTACTAGTATTTGATTTATTTTGAACTTTTGATATTTTGTAATATGTAAAAGTGATGTATGAGTTGAGCATAGTAAAAAAGTAATGTTAGTGTGTGTGTGTTTGTTTATTTTATTTATGTTATTGAATTATAAAAATTAAAAAGACAAAAAGAATTAAGTGTTTAATTTGAATATGGTTAAATATCTCAAGGACAAATAAAATCATGTTCTATTCTCCATGAAAATGTAAGAACATGTTTCTACATATATTTTAGGATTTAATAATTGATTTATTAAAACCTTAGAATTTGATTAATATTTCAAATTTTCAAATCACATCAAACCGTAAAGCAGCTTACCTCAGGTAGGGTGCGCTAGGGGTGCTAATACCTTCCTTAGCCACAACCAGTCCCTTACCTTTGAATCTCTGACAACGACCAGTAAATCCAGGTTTCCTAGTAACCCTCAATGAAATACTAGGTGGCAACTCCCAAATCAAGCAAACATAACGAAAAATCGCTAAATCACCGCGTGGGGGACGTGCGTCAAAACTCGTGGGTAAGAAGATGGCAATGAAGATATGCATACGAAAAAGGTTCTGTCTTGGTCGCGAGGCTGGTTACCAAGTCTTTGAACTCACCACGAAGGCCATGAAACACATAGAGGTTGAAATCTTTAAAAGAGATTGGCCGACCAGCAGCAATCAATTCTTCAAATAAGGATTTTGCTTATTGCATATGCATAGCAATCGAAGCATCACCTTGCCGAAGGCTTTGAAAAGACTTATGGAGTTGCATAATGCGAGAATTAGATTGAGAGGTGAGAGCTTGCTCAAGAGTACGCCAAATGCAATGTAAGGTCCGACAATCTACCACAAGATGCAATACATCCATTAAAAGAGAGAAGAGTAACGTGCTCAAAATAAGTTGATCTTGTTACTTCCAATGAAGAAAATAAGGGTTAATGGCCAAAGAAGAACCAACAGAACTATTAATTTTAGATATATGAGAAGGAGGACACGGCACGGAGCCATCAACAAAGTGGAAGATACCTTAACCAAAAAGATATGGCTTCATCTGCATTTGCAAACCTTGTTTGAGCTGTTTTCTGCTCTCTTTATCCTTCCCCTTTGCTGCCAAAATCATCAGGTTTTCTTAGACTGACTAGGGGTCTTCATAATGCTAAATTCATTCCTTCATTATCTTGTTTTTTAAGGTTGGATAAATCCCTTAAATTTTGCACTAAAAAAAAACTGATTCTGCTGCTATCGTAATTTTTTGTTCCAAATTAGGCTCTAATTCTGACTTGGTTTCGTACGATATCTGACCATCTTAGCTATATTCTGTCACTCATGACATGTTGAAAATTGACCTACACCTTTATTGGGTCCTAGGGATCACTGATCTTAGGGCAGACTCTTAGTCAAATTTGGATGCTCGGCATTCTCAAATCAAGAACCTTTCGGACCAACAAGATTACTGCCAAATTCTGTTCTTTAAAACAATTTTATCTCCCTTCAACTCCTTCATCAAAGTTGGAGTCCTAGACGCGTAGATAAATTTGGGCTTTTGAATCACTTGATTTCAATATCAAAAGCTTAAGATATTCCCGTTTGAATATTTAGTGTGAAAGTAGGGATTCCTGACGCAAGAAGGATTTTTTGCCCAAGTTCGCGGGACTGACTTGAAGGATTTTTTTTGGACCAAGAACTGAATCAAAAAGTGCTAAAATGAGGGATTGAAGTGAAGAAGGATATTGAAAGCTGGAGAGGGGGGCTGGATCATCATAAATGACAGGATTTTTACCACATCAAATAAAGAAAATAAGACTTTGTCGTTGCACCCTCCATCTGATTTCTTTCCTTCTCTACAAATTCCTCCTGTTTTTCCTTTATCATCACGCCTGATTTTTGGAGCTGCAACCACGTTTTTATTGCCTCATTTTAAAGGAAGCAGCTGGCTCTATGGAAGGAAAGAAAAGAGCCGCACCATCCTCTAACTAGGAAAGAAATCACTGCTGATCACAGAATCAGAATCAAATATTCTG
>Ga0325404_1000591_pt1 | contig 36797 bp, 22 predicted proteins | sample PopdelMetagenome_18_FD_205664 | JGI IMG/M metagenome (GOLD analysis project Ga0325404, IMG submission 205664) | Populus deltoides microbial communities from Bellville, Georgia, United States - Xylem-Control-R1 | ecosystem: Host-associated > Plants > Phyllosphere > Stem > Wood/Secondary xylem...
GTTTTAATCGCCAGATTACAACACAGAAATCTTGTCAGACTCCTGGGATGCTGTCTGGAAAAAAATGAAAAGTTACTTATCTACGAGTATATGCCCAACAAAAGCCTTGATGTCATTCTTTTTGGTTAGACCCCTAAACTTGAAACACCTCAATTTTTTTTATAACAAAGACCAGAAACTGTAACTGATTTGATTTTTATGTTGATGCTACTCAGGTTCCAGCAATGGAGTCCTGCTTCACTGGCAAAGACGCTTGAACATTATCAATGGAATTGCACGGGGGCTCTTGTATCTTCATGAAGATTCTCGTCTTAGAATTATTCACAGGGATCTCAAAACAAGCAACATCTTGCTTGATTATGAGATGAATCCAAAGATATCAGACTTTGGAATGGCTCGGATTTTCGGTGGAAATCAAAGCGAGGCTAACACGAATAGAATTGTCGGAACTTAGTAAGTATGACTACATCTCCATTCCCAGTGTTATTGTTTTCAATTGTATATTTGTTTGGAACAAATGGATTTTCTTATTCTGTTCTTTATTCATGGGAAAAATCAATTTTAATTTAAAAACAAACCATTAAATAAATTTTTTTAAAAAAATAAATTTACTCATACAATTCCATACTATTCCATAACTATACTCTATAATGAAATTAGAACTCATGAACTTTCCGTCATCATGGTTTTAATATCATTTTAAAAAGTTTTTAATTAAACTAAAAAATTTAAATTATTAAATAAAATTTAAAAAATAATTTTATATCAAATATTATTTTTCCAGCGAGGTGGCGAAGGTTCACAATGGTGCATTCTTCACCGATTTATATGATGCAAAAGAATTTTGCTAACCTCTTCATGCATATAAAGCAATTTATTTCCTCTTGTGTCGATTCAAAACAGCGGATACATGGCTCCAGAGTATGCTATGGCGGGACTTTTTTCTGTAAAATCAGATGTTTTCAGTTTTGGAGTGTTGCTGTTAGAGATAATCAGTGGAAAAGGGAACAATTCCTATCTTTCAGAAGAAGGCGAAAGCCTTCTCACTTTTGTAGGTTACAATTCCTATCTTTCTATCCAGAAAAGGATTACTAGCAATGATTTTTGTTATCTCAATTCAGGAAGTATCTCAACTTTTCAGGCATGGAAACTGTGGTCTGATGGTCAAGGACTGGCATTGATGGACCCAATGCTAGAGAAATCAAGCGTGGCAACTGAGGTGCTGAGATGCATCCACATCGGGCTGCTCTGCGTGCAAGAGGATCCAGCAGATAGACCCACAATGTCATCTGTGCTTCATATGTTGGCAAGTGATACCATAACACTCCCTATCCCTAAACAACCAGCATTTTCTATCGGCCGATTTTTTGCCATGGAAGGTCAGTCCTCAAATCAGAAAGTTTGTTCTGGCAATGAATTAACCATTTCCGTTTTATCACCACGGTGACTGTAAATTAAGTTTTAAATTTAAGAGAATGAAGTTGTAGCTCCTTCGACTGTTTTTCTTTACAAACACAGACATTTCCAGACAGATACAAACATATGTTCTTGATTTGTTTTTCTTCGCAGTCTGAGAACTAATCTTACATACAAATCATATTTCATGATACAATGGAACCTGAAATCTTCAAAAAATCATTTATGTATATATTAATGATAGAACCAAAAGTTTCTATTTATGGCTGCTCCAGTTTATGGGCCTCTGAGGCCTCCTTGCCCTTTGCTTGTGACCAAGTTTACGCCCGAAGAAACCAAATACAGCATCAGTGACTTCTTTGTCCAGGCATCAATAACCATCATTAATATTGCCCCTTGAAGTCAAGAACCCAAACAAAGAGGAAGCATCATTTTTGCTATCTTATCTCTGGAAGGGATCCAGCCCGTTGATCATATTTCCATGAGCTTAAGGCCTGATAAAGCCATAAATATCTGAAAAATAATAAATGTAAAAAGATTGAAAATCAGTTAAAATTAAAAATAATGCATGTTTTTCAAAATAAGTAAAATGTGATCAAAGAAATATTAGAATAAAGATTATGGAAACTTAGTAATTCATCTTTATATATTTTTTATTTTCTCAATCATTCCTCTGTAAAACAACTAAGCTATTATAACCTTAGTTAAATGCATTTTTAAAATTTACGCTTCCATTAAAAATTATATTAAATCTTATGACCATAAAGATTGTTAAGCTAAAATATATATGCTGCTTTTGATTAATTATTCCAGATAACAAAAATAATGTATGTTTTTTGTGTTTTTATTCTTAGAATATATCGATGCAATAACTCATAAGCCTATTGAGTATAAGTGCCGATCTTTACATAGCGACTACTTAACTTCTATTAAATGAGATGCCCTTGTCTCTCATTTACTTCTCTCACCATCTATTAAATGCTTCAATTTTTTTTTCTTCTTTTCACATTTCAATATTCCACAGATTTGAAAGTTCTCGTTTGACTGTGGTCATTGACTTGACGCAAGGAGCTCCTCCATGTACAAGGAAAGATGACTCTATTGCCCAAAATAAGAGCAAGAAAACCTGCACATCATGGAAGCACGTGTAATGAATTCGTAGCCATGCCTTACCTAAAATAGTGTCAACTTGTCAACACCTATAACGTATCGGCCATTGCAAAGAAAAATTCAATTGGGTGCCACGAAGTGTAAATTCAATTGGGTACATCTTTCCAGGAAAAAAATGAGAACTGAGGAATACCGATACAATGAATTTTCCTGCACAGCTCACCGACGGGGCTCTATTCCTATGGCGCAACCTTTCGAGGTCGTCCAACCTGCACATCAGTCTTACATATTGGGTCCTGGGCTTTGAGCCGGTGATGTCAGTATTTTCCCTTTGACGCATGGGAAAGTTAGGAAGGAGCTGTAAAAATGTCAAAGATTTAAGATTTACATGTAACAAAAGATGCAAGTGTTGAAGGGTAATATAAAATTGTTTTTGAAGTTTTATTTAATATCTTTTTAGTTTTTAAATTTAAATGATTTTTTATATGGTATTAAAGTTTTAATGAGTAAATAATTCAACATCCTTAATTTTAAGAGATCAGATCGAGGTTTGTTGTTTTGATTGATTTTATGAGTTCACATATTCAAATCAATGCTAAGAAAATTTTGTTAGATTTTTTTTCAATATACTAAACATATGTGGAGGATCCATTGCGTTGCATCTCACATTAAATAATAATAAAAAAATCAATAAGACTGACAGTTACTTCTTTGACATCAATTCTTGAATCTTTAAGGCAGTCCTTCGCCCCATTGATACGGTTGGATTAATAGTCCAGTCTTTAGAGAGGCACATTCTGTTACATTAAGATTGTTTACGGAAAAATAATTTGTTATGTGGAAAGTATATAGGTTTTTAAGACTTAAATACTTTAAGAAAAGTCTATTTATTTACAAGTGTAGTAAATATTATTTTTCAAAATATTCTTTATTTATATTATAATGGTTTTACCATTGGATGCTCGTAATTGATCTTGAACATTTACTCTTCAAAGTTCATGGCTTTGTCAAATCAAAGAGTAGAGGAACATACGACTCATCTCAATGAAAAAAATAAAAAGATTCTCTATAGATTATGAAGAACTTCGCCGAGTGATAATGGAGATGAGAACACCCTCATATTGGCACCACGGTCCCGATGACAACAACCCTCCTCCCCTAGTATTCTAGTTTTATTGTATTTGAACGTATAAATGTTTAAATTTATAATAAATATTTGATTTTTATATTTAGATAATTTATTTTTAAATATTTAAATTTCTTATTAATTTAATTATTTTAAATTTCTGTTTAATATATATATATATATATATATATATATATATATATATATATATTAAATTATTACCAATGGGGTTACCAACATATTTAGTCTATCAGTATATTCCAGAGAGTCGGAAAAGAATTACAGCAAATATCATTGCTACTATTAACTTATCGACGAACTTATTTCGTCAGTAAATTTCAAAGAATTGAAAAAGAATTATAGCAAATATCAATGTTAATGTTAACTCATCGACAAAATAAGTTCGTCGATATATTCCAGATGGTTGAAAAAAAAATACTACAACTATTAACTCATTGACGGAATTACCGATGACATTCTATTGGTGATATGTAATTTTACTGATGGAATTACATATGGTCCTCATATTGATGATATGCTAAATCGTATCAAGAGAATTACCAACAGAATGAAGCTAGTAATTTTTTTTGGCACACATGGTTTATTTGTAAAGCCATCAATAAATCTATTAATGACAAACTCACCAATAGACCAAAAATTACCGATTAATATTTTTTCGACGGATGTTTTTTGTCACACATGTTGCTAAAATAATCATTGATGGATTGTTAATATAAATACCGATAAATATTTTCATTGATAAAACTGTTAAATCTGGTGGCATGTGTGAAAATTTCAATAATAGATAAATGTTGATCTCTCCATTTTTTTCTGTCAAATTACTTTTTTCTTTCGTGATCCTTTTCATCAAGTTTAATATTTAGGTAGGAATTTAACAAGAAATAATAAAGACAAGAAAACTGGGGTTGATGTTCTGGATATGACTTGGCTCCTATTCCTTTAAAATAATATATTGTATATATATCATAAAAAAAAATTCATTTGAAATGGATTTCCAAGTAAAATAATTGGCCATGCTTGAAACATTGAAGGTGATAATGTTTAAAAAATTATGTTGATATATTACGGTATATGTTTAAGTTGGAAGATTACTGATAGATCAGACCAGTTGATTAGATTTTCTTAGTAATTGCTTGAGTTTAACTAAAGATAGACTTTATTTAACTACTAGTTTTGCAATTACTATGCAGAGGCACAATCACTAGTAAAGTTTTATTAATATGAGATGCCCTTGTCCCTCATTTACTTCTATCACCAGCTTCAATTTTTTTTCTTCTTTTCACATTTCAGTATTCCACAAATTTGAAAGTATTGTTTATGTGGAGTTTAACAGGCTACTGGTGAATACTGTATCTGGAGCAGCTAATGAAGCTGCAACCCCCAATGCATGTGATGGATACAAATTTAAAATTAACTAGATTTATGAGTTATAAATACATTATAAGTCAAGGGTTCACAATCTTTTTATTCTTAACATTTCCAACATACATATTTTCAGAATCTATCTCTCTAAAATATTATTGCATTTTCTTTTTATTCTTAACAAAGTTATTGATTTTACCATCGAAGAGTCCTCACTTTATTCAAAGAGGATTTTTTACAAGTACCAGCTACCGATCACCTGATATATTAGGCACCATCTATTACTACCACAAATATCGGTAACCTTGGCTTACCATGCATAATTTGATACTACAATAGTTACCGGTCAGTAGGCTTATCAGACACCACTTGCTACTACCATAATTACTGATAACCTTGTTTACCAAGCATCATCTACTAATAGTTGCTACTCTTTGAACTTTTCATATTAAATCATTAGATACCTTCACTATAAAGAATGAATTAGATTGATTAAATTAAAAGATCAATTAATTATTCAATATATTAATCTTATTCCTTATCATCTTGAATTTTAAAACTCATTAAATGAGGTAGATACTCATTAGCATATAGGTCAAATTTTTTTTAAAAAAAATCAAAAGCATTTTGTTTTTGTATTATTCAACAAAAATACCATATGAAAAATATTTTGTCAACTTTATCACATTTAATCAAATCACTTCTTTTGTTTCCTTTTGTTTCGACTACCTTGTTGCCAAGTTTACTCTATGGGTAGGGATCTAACAAGAAAGAAAGAAAAAGAAAGCTACCACTAATGCAAAAAAAATTTACAGGATATGATTTTGTTCCAATTACTTTGTTGTATCTTAGTGGATATTATGGGTGGGGACCAAGATTCTATATACTGGAAAATTAAAGTTGCCATTTAGTAATTAAAAAAACGATCGAAGATATGCACTTTTTCACATATTGATATTATAAAGGGTTAGTTATATTTAAGAAAAGAATGATATTATTTTTACATTATTTTTTATATAAAAGATTAATTTTATTATGTATTTTCTCTTAAATATGTCTTTTTTATTGCATCCTAATTAAAATAATTTCTATTTTTCTAGTTATTTTACGTAAAAATTGACATTAATCCCTAAAAATAGAACTCATTAAGTCCTAGAAAGGAATTTTTGTTAAAATAATTTATAGTGGATGTAACCTATATTTGATTTTAATATTTGGACATCGAACTCCTTAAAAGGAGATGCGCAAAAAAAAATAATGCTTATCTCTAAAAAGAGAAATTACATTGAAATTGTTAAGAACAAACATTGGACTAATATGAATGGTAAAAATTAGGCTTTAAAATCGTGTTGATTGTTATAACTTAATTTTGACTAATTTGATTTTAATTTAATTTTAAAGGAATTAAAATTTAAAATTAAAAAATTAGGAATTGATTTCAATTAAAAATATGATTTAATAACTTGTGAAAAAATTAGGGACTACAATATGTTTATGTCATTCTTTCACTATTTTTAGTTTTAAAAAATCATCAAGATAATAATAATTATTTATTTTTCAATTTGATTCTTAATTAAATTTAAAATTAAAAAAAATAAATTTATTTTAGAGTTTGTTTCTCATATGCTATAAAACTCTTTGGATTGTAAATATAGATTTTAGTGAATACCGACAAAGGGGAGGCCACTACAAGAAAATAAGGGGAGGCCATTGAAAAAAAAAAAAAAACTCCCCTAAAAGAAAATAAGGAGAGGCCATTAAATAAATAAATAAATAAATAAATAATAAATCAATCTATTGGAAGAACAGAAGTCGCCGCCCAATCATCTTCACCGTTTTTTTTTTTTATCTGGCTTGGAATCACAAAGGCCACCCCAACAAAATCATCTCCTCACGCCCCATCTTCTCCCTCACCATCCACCAGCTCCAAAGCGCCCACTCTCTCCCTCACTGTCACAGATCGTGACAAGCCCGCACATCGCCTCCTTCCTTTCCTTCGTCTCTGCTTCGAAGCTGACTTATCAGAAAGCCAAAACCAGTCTCCTTCAGAAGCTCTCTTAATCATCCCCTCACGCCAGCCTTATCATCTTCAGAAAGCCAAAACCAGAATCCCTCTCCCTCTTTCTTTTGGTTTCTCCCCTTTACGGTTTCCTCATCTGTCAACCCCCACCGATCACCACACTAAGATCAAATCAAACTCTTCTCCTTCATCCTCTTGGGCAATAGCAACACCAGCTGCAACCAAATCCGCCCGAAAGCCACGAGGTTTTACCCACGCGGCGCGTGAACACACCCGCCGGCAGTTAAGGTGGCGCGTGGCTACTGTCCTACCACTTTCAAGAGTTGCCCAGTGCTATTCCTATGCTTCCGACAGACTCCAGACCTGATTCCTTTAGTTCCGGGATACTTCGAACGCTATGGAAGGTCGATTTACTACCTCAAACCGTTTTTGAACAAAGTGATTATATATATAGTGCGAATTGGAGACAGGCTTATTGTTTTTGTATAATATTTAGACAGCGTGGACATTATTTAACTGATTTATGTTCTTTTCCTAAAAAAATAGGTTTCTTTTTTTCTTTTAATTCAAATTCTATATTTATTGATGTTAAAATAAAAAATATAAACTCTATATTTATTGATATTAAAGTAAAAAATATAAATTTCAATATAAAAAATATAAATTTCAATATTTATTTATGTGAAAATCAAGAATATTGCAATTTTTAGGTTACAAATGTTTATCAACACTATAATTATATTTATATTGCACTTTTTAGGTTACAAATATTTATCAACACCATAATTAAAAATATTTATAAATAAATATTTATTAATATCAAAGTTAAAAATATTATAAAAATATCATAAAATTATAAAAGATAAAATAAAAACAAATTTAAAATATTTTAAAACAAAACTAACAATATAATTTATTTTAGATAATATATTTAAAAGACGATAGTATTATTATTTTGTTTTGCATAATTAATTTTGTATTATAAAATCTATGTTAATATTATAATTTTTAATGATTATAATATTAGACCATGTCCTTCACTCTTCTAAACTTCTCTAAAAACAAGATACTAAATATCATTTTTTCTAATATAAATATTTTAAAAATCATTGTAATATCTGAATGTGACATTAATGATGCGAGTTGGGTTTTAAACTCGACTATTAGCTACATGGCCTTAATGTTATTGCACTTTGACTCATTTATTTTTGTTGGTTTTTTTATATTAATATTTTTTTATAATTATTTTTTTATTTTTATTTATTGATTAATTATTATATGAGAATATCACTAAAGGAATATTTAGATTTTTATAATGTAAAAAAAAGAAGAAGCAATATACATGAAATTTAAACACGCAAATAACAAAAGCATTTTTTCCAGGTTAGGCTGCTGGTTCCGGTTTCGTGGAGAAGGAAAGGGCTGGAAACACAGGATTTGGGAGCAGTGACCGTTCTAGTGGCGAGTTGTGGTCGGGGCTTTGTTCAGGAAAGTAGATGAAGACTGGAATGGGTTGACTTTGGTGGCGATGTGGAGCTATTTTGATTTGGGACCAGAGCTGGTTGTGGTTCGGGTTTGTGGTGGTTATGGAGGAGAAGGCAGTGGCTTGATTACGGTGGGGGTTCCTAGGTTTCGGCCTTGGGTTGGTGATGGTGATGGTGATGGGTGTTTGTTGAATATGGAGAGGACACTGGGTATGGTGGGGAACTGCTTCGGGTCAATGGGCTACAGTGGTGTCGTGGTGGTGAATGGTTGGGTGATATGTGTTGCTGGTTCAACTGGGTAAGGGTGACAATAACTGGTTTTAGTCGATGTTGAGTGGTGAATTGGAGATTTTTGGCTGAAAAGATGATGGTTCCTCTGTTTTTTTTTTTTTTCTTGGAGATTAATAAGTGACGTTCATTTGATTAGATGGGGTTAATGGGTGTCTTTAAAGTGTTTATTTTAAAATAATATTTTTTATGTTTTAAAAATTAATTTTAATATTAATATATTTTTGAAAAATTTAAAAAATATTAATTTAAAATAAAAAAATAAAACTTTTTAATTTTTTTTAAATACTCTTAAAATAAAAAAACAAACTATCCCTGTTGGGACTTAGTTTAGTTAAGTTTTATTAACGTGACATGTGATTATCACCATCATTTATTCTTCTTTTCATATTTCAATATTCCACAATTGGACTTTTCACATTTGAAACATGCAACTCTTTCTTAATGAAACAGACTATGAAAGTTCTCACTTGACTTTTGCCATTAACTTGAAGCAAGGAGCTCCTCCATGTAAAAGGAAGGATAACTCTGTTGCCCAGAATAATTAAGAGCAAGAAAACCTTATCAGATATCAAAAAAATGTTCGCTCTGAAATTCTCCATATTCCTGCTTTCCTTTGCAGCCCTCACGGAAGCACAGGAGATCTTTTTCCTTGATCATAAATGCTCAAACACAACCACTTTCGTAAGAAACAGCCCGTATCAAGCCAATTTAAATATCCTTCTCTCTTCGCTCGCCGGCAATGCAACCCGCAATGACATTAACGGATTCTATAACGCCTCTACAGGACATGATGTTTATGAGGTGTATGGCCTCTTTCTTTGCCGCGGCGATGTTAGTGTCGAAGTTTGCCTAGAATGTGTGAACCTTGCAAGAAACGATGTGGTCCAACGTTGTCCAATCCAGAAGGAGGCTATCATATGGTATGATCAGTGCTTCCTGCGCTACTCAAACAGTAACATCTTCTCCAGCTTGAGCCAAACGCCTGCGCTTTACAAGTTCAATACACCAAATATAACTGTTGATGTAGAATTTAACAAGCTACTGGTGAATACTATATCTGATGCTGTTAATGTAGCTGCAAGTGCGCCATCAGGTGAAAAAAAGTTGGCAACCAAAAAAGAGATTTATACGTTGCGTGAGTCTCTATACATTCTTGTGCAGTGCACACCGGATCTATCTAAAAATGATTGTAATCAGTGTCTTCTACTAGCTAAACTCAGCATATCAATTTGTTGTAATAATAACCGAGGAGGAAGAGTCTTATTTCCAAGCTGTAATTTTCGATATGAAAATTATTCATTTTACAACCAAGCTGCCGTCGTGGCAATTTCACCACCACCACTATCCACGCTAGTTGTTCTCCTCCCTCCATCTCCAGGCCCAATAGGTTCTATTTTCTTCTTTATCATTCCAAAATCCTTCCTTGTCATTTCTTTAATATGAGATTCTGTTATCTTGAATAATGATGTGAAACTAAAACATTGCCACTATGAAGGAGAAGGAAGCAAATCGATGTGGATTAAAGTCGGTGCAGGCCTATCCGCAGTTATTGCTATGCTATTTTTCAGTGCTTGCACTTACACCATGAGGAGAAGGACGAATCTGAGAACAGGTATGCATGTGATATGTACCGAAAGTCTTGGTAATAAAAAATTTAGATTACATATATGAACTACCTAGTTAGTTTCTATATACTTGCAGGTGATTTCCAAATATTTTTGAGATATAATCTTGACAAGAAATTAAAATTTTGAACCAGAATTCCTAACACCTTTGAATTTGCAAATATGTTGTGGTAAAGCTTGAAAAGAAGACTTAATTAGGCAGAGATTGAGTAATTGGCTTTAATTCCGTAAATTTTTCTCTAGTCAGGTCATCATCTGAAAAAATGCTAGTAGCTAGAAGGTTAAAAACAGAACAAAAATTTTGAAGTGTCGAAACAAGAAGTACATTTACATGATGTTCGAAACCTATATAATCAATTATTAGCACTGCACAATATCTCCTGCAGAGGAAATAGGACATATCCAAGAGGATCAATTACTCGACTGGGCAGGACGAGCAACTGTTGGGGACGACTATTCAGACAAAGATATTCAAGGAGAGGTGACATCCCAGGACCTCCCTTTGGTCCGGCTACATGTTATAAATGAAGCTACAAAGCAATTTTCTGATGAAAACAAACTTGGTCAAGGAGGGTTTGGCCCAGTATACAGGGTAATCAAGGCTATCAAGTCAATTACTTTATTCATTAAAAAAACAAAAAACAAAAAACAAAAAATCGAATTCTGTTATTTGTCAATCTCTCAATACACAAATTCGAAAATGCATCACACTTTGGCCCACAAATATTAATGCTTATTAGAATAGTTTGTGCTCAGGGTACGTTAGAGGATGGCAAAGAAGTTGCAGTTAAGAGGCTCTCAAGAACTTCTGGTCAAGGACAAAGAGAATTCCTGAACGAAGTCGTTTTAATCGCCAGATTACAACACAGAAATCTTGTCAGACTCTTGGGATGCTGCCTGGAAAAAAATGAAAAGTTACTTATCTATGAGTATATGCCCAATAAAAGCCTTGATGTCTTTCTTTTTGGTGAGACCCCTAAACTTGAAACACCTGAATCTTTGTACTTTATAACAAAGACCAGAAATTGTAACTGATTTGATTTTTATGTTTATGCTACTCAGGTTCCAGCAATGGAGTCCTGCTTGACTGGCAAAGACGCTTGAGCATTATCAATGGAATTGCACGGGGGCTCTTGTATCTTCATGAAGATTCTCGTCTTAGAATTATTCACAAGGATCTCAAAGCAAGCAACATTTTGCTTGATTATGAGATGAATCCGAAGATATCAGACTTTGGAATGGCTAGGATTTTCGATGGAAATCAAAGCGAGGCTAACACGAATAGAATTGTCGGAACTTAGTAAGTATTACTACATCTCCATTCCCAGTGTTATTGTTTTCAATTGTATATTTGTTTGGAACAAATGGATTTTCTTATTCTTTTCTTTATTCATGTGAAAAAGCAAATTAATTTAAAAACAAACCATTAAATAAATTTTTTTAAAAAAATAAATTTACTCATACAAATCCATAACCATTCCATAACTATACTCTATAGTAAGATTAGAACTCATGAACTTTCCGTCATCATGGTTTTAATATCATTTTAAAAAGTATTTAATTAAGCTAAAAAATTTAAACTATTAAATAAAATTTAATAAATAATTTTATATCAAATATCATTTTTCCAGCGAGGTGGTGAAGATTCACAATGGTGCATTGTTGATCGATTTATATGATGCAAGAGAATTTTGCTAACCTCTTCATGCATATAAAGCAATTTGTTTCCTCTTGTGTCGATTCAAAACAGTGGATACATGGCCCCAGAGTATGCTATCGCGGGATTTTTTTCTGTAAAATCAGATATTTTCAGTTTGGAGTGTTGCTGTTAGAGATAATCAGTGGGAAAAGAAACTTTGGCTTTCATCTTTCAGAAGAAGGCGAAAGCCTTTTCACTTTTGTAGGTTACAAGTCATATCTTTTTATCCAAAAGAGGATTACGAGCAATGATTTTTGTTATCTCAATTCGGGAAGTCTCTGAACTTTTCAGGCATGGAAACTGTGGTCTAATGGTCAAGGACTGGAATTGATGGACCCTATGCTAGAGAAATCAAGCGTGGCAACTGAGGTGCTGAGATGCATCCACATTGGGCTGCTCTGCGTGCAAGAGGATCCAGCAGATAGACCCACAATGTCATCTGTGCTTCATATGTTGGCAAGTGATACCATAACTCTTCCCATCCCTAAACAGCCAGCATTTTCTATCGGCCGATTTGTTGCCATGGAAGGTCAACCCTCAAATCAGAAAGTTTGTTCTAGCAATGAATTGACCCTTTCCGTTTTATCACCGCGGTGACTGTAAATTAAGTTGTAATTTAAGAGAATGAAGTTGTCGCTTCTTTAACTGTTTTTCTTTACAAGCACAGACATTTCCAGACAGATATAAACTATTATCTTACATACAAATCATATTTCATGCTACAATGGAACCTAAAATCTTCAAAAAATTATTTGTGTATATAGTAATGATTGAACAGAGAGTTTCGAGTTATGGCTGCTCCAAATTATGGGCCTCTTAGGCCTCCTTGCCCTTTGCTTGTGACAAAGTTTACGCCCCAAGAACCCAAATTCAGCATCAATAGCCCCTACTTCCATTTTTGCTATCTTATCTCTCGAAGGGATCCAGCCCGTTGATCATATTTTCATGAGCTTAAGGCCTGATAAAGCCATAAATAGCACAGGAACATAATATCAGACGAAACCCATAAAGGGGAAGATTATCATTTTAGTTGGTCCCTCTTCTCCTATAATTCAGTCTAACTACGACATTTTATCTCAAATTAAACAATTTCGAAGTCTTCATCATGCAGCTATGAAGTTGACTAAGTTCTGTTAGTTGACCCTAGTAAGATAACGAATGATGCCAAATATATGGATAAGATTAAAGACAAATAATAAATATAAAAAGATTGAAAATCAATTAAAATTAAAAATAAGTAAAATGTGTTAAAAAATATTAGAATAAAAATTATGGAAACTTAGTAATTTATCTTTATATATTTTTCATTTTCTCAATCATTCCTCTATACAAAAATTAAGCTATTATAATTAAATGCATTTTTAAAATTTACCCTTCTATTAAAAGTTATATTAAATCTTATGACCATAAAGATTGTTAAGCTAAATTATATATGCTGCTTTTGATTAATTATTCCAGATAACAAAACGTTGGCTTGTGCCCGTTCCAATGTTCATGTTTTTTGTGTTTTTATTTTTAGAATAATCTTTGATGCTGCAAGTGAATTTGGACTGCTTGCAAGCAATTCCTCGCAAGCCTATTGCATATAAGTGCTGATCTTCATATACATTTAAATCAATACAATCTTAAACGAGTTCATGCATATCGATTGCTAACCATTCCTATATTAGTGCCTTAGATCTTGGTACTATTATACATATATATTATAAGCAAACTCTTAGCATATAAGTATAATAAATGTCTTTATTATTAAAAACAGAAACAACTTACATTAATTAGATAAAATATATAATATGATTTTTTTATCTTTTTTATTACATAATAATCTTTTATTGGTTAGAATTTTCTAATTATTATAAAAACAACTCACGAAACAACTTACCTTAACTAGATAGTGATTTTGTTTTTTATTTTTATCCATTTTACATGCATGATGTTTTGATCTCTCTTTCATTTTTTACGGTCAAATTACTTTTTTATTTTTTTGTGATTCCTTTCATCAAGTTTAATATTTGATTATATTTTATTAATCATTGCTTGAGTTTAACTAAAGATAGACTTTATTTAACTATTAGTTATGCAATTACTATGCACAATCACTAGTAAAGTTTTATTAATATGAGATGCCCTTGTCCCTCATTTACTTCTATCACCAGCTTCAATTTTTTTTTCATCTTTTCACATTTCAATATTCCACATATTTGAAAGTTAATCTCATTTGACTTTGGTCATTGACTTGCCGCAAGGAGCTTCTCCATGTACAAGGAAAGATAACTCTATTGCCCAAAATAAGAGCAAGAAAACCTTACCAGTTATCACAAAATGTTGGTTCTGAAATTCTCCATATTCCTGCTTTGTTTTGCAGCCCTGATGACCATAAACATCGCGGAAGCACATGAGATGAACTACCTTGGTCATATATGCTCAAACACAACCACTTTCGTAAGAAATAGCACGCGTATCAAGCCAATTTAAACATCCTTCTCTCTTCACTTGCCTCCAATGCAACCCGTAATGACATTAACGGATTCTATAACGCCTCTACAGAACATGATCTTTATAAGGTCTATGTTCTCTTCATCTGCCGCAGCAATGTTAGTGTTGAAGTTTGCCAAAACTTTGTGTGTTAAAATAATTAAGATCAAACATAAAAAGGAGGCTAGAATTCTGAATAATCTGTATATTATGAATGCTTAGTCTTAACCTAAATACAAATAAAGTATATATAGGTTAAACTGAAAGTATTATTCTACCCTTAATAAATAAGACTACATAAATATTGTTTAGCATCTCCCCTCAAACTCACGATGCGGTAGCTACAAGCATCAAGAGTTTGCCAACTAGAAAACGAAAACGAGAGATGGAATGCGCATTGGTAAAGAAATCTGCAATCTGCAAGGAAGAAGGAACAAAAGTTAAAGTAATGATGTCATGCTTGAGATGATGACGAGTAAAATGATAATCAATCTCAATGTGCTTAGTTCGCTCATGAAAAACCGAGTTGTGAGCAATCTGAATAGAACTCTAGTTGTCGCAATACATAGGAGTAGGATGAGAAAAGAAAACTCTCATATCAGCAAGTAACCAACGTAACCAAACAATCTCTTTGGTAGTAGATGTCATGGCACGATATTCTGCTTCAGTGGATGATTGAGAAACAATAGATTGTTTCTTGCTTTTCCAAGAAATAAGAGAATCACCTAAAAAGATACAGAACCCGGTAACAGACTTGCGATCTGTGGGGTCGCTACCATGATCAGCATCAGAGTATGCACGCAAATCCAAGGAAGAGGTGGATGAAAGTAAAAGACTTTGAAAATCTGTACCCCGAAGATATCGCAAAATACAAAGAACAGCTGCCCAGTGAACAGTAGTAGGAGAAACAACAAACTGACTAACAACATGAACAGCATATGGAATATCTCGACGAGTAATGGTGAGATATATCAAACTCCCAACAATAATGCGGTATAAAGTAGGATCTATCAAAGGTAAACCATCAGAAGAAGAGTACCTTGCGTTAACCTTAATAGGAGTATCTACAGTCTTGTTTTCAGTAAGTCTAGCCCGCTCAAGAATATCTGCAACATATTTTGACTGAGAAAGAAGGTAACCTTTAAGTGAGTATGCTACCTCAATACCCAGGAAATATCGAAGATAACCCAAATCCTTCATTTCAGATCGTCTAGCCAACTTTGTCTTCAAAACTAAAATACCATCAATGTCATCACCAGTAATAATCATGTCATCAACATATAAAGACAGAATGATACGACATGCATCAGTGCACTTAATAAAAAGAGCAGAATCATGACTGTTAGAAACAAAGTCAAGAGATGAGATCACAATAGAGAGTTTCTCAAACCAAGCACGGGATGCTTGTTTGAGACCATATAATGCTTTATTAAGCTTACAAACATATCTAGAGTCATGTGAAATACTAGGAAGGGGTGCCATATAAACTTCTTTTTAAAGATCTCCATTCAAGAAGACATTTTTAACATCAAGCTGAGAAATATACCACTGACGAATCGAAGCTACAGTAATAAGAGTATGAATAGTAGTCATTTTTTCAACTAGGGCAAATGTCTCCTCATAGTCCATACCATACTGTTGAGAGTATCCTTTTGCAACCAGCCTAGCTTTGTATCGCTTAATAGACCCATCAGAATTAGTCTGATCTTATACACCCAATGACAACCAACAACACTCTTACTAAAAGGTAGAGGAACCAGATCCTAAGTATCTGTCTTATGCAAAGCAGAAAGCTCTTTATCCATAGCTTGCTGCCAAAGCGGATTAAGAATTGCCTCTTTATAGGAAGATGGCTCAAAGAGACAATGAATAGAAGCTAAAAAGGAAGTAAATGATGAAGAATAACAAGAATAAACAAAATCTAGTAGTTTTATGGACTTACGAATGCGGATGGACTGACGTGGAGGTGGATCCACAATCTCAGATAAGGCTTGAGGGGTTGTAGATGAGAATGGAGCTTCAGGTGTGCTAGAGCGTAAAGTACCAGTATCTGTAGAGTTATGAGTACAAATTGATCGAACATGGGGAGGGGTATCATTACCAGAATCCTCAGAAAAGGGATCTATATGAATAATATCAGATTTAGTCAGGTTATGAGTAGTGGATGGAATAGAAAAGAAAGGTATATGCTCAAGGAAGACAACATGACGAGACACATAAAGTTTCTAAGTTATTGGATCAAAACAACGATACTCCTTTTTACCTTCACCATAACCTACAAAGACACAAATAGCGGATCAAGAGGATAATTTACTGCGTTCTACATGAGGACGAAGAACGAAACAAGTACAACCAAAGACTCTAAATGAGGAATAATTAGGGACATACCCATACAACTTTTCAATAGGAGATAGACCCGAACTATGAGAAGATGGAATTGTATTAATCAAACTTACAGCAGTAAGAACAGCTTCTCCCCAAAACTCACTAGGAACAAAAGCAGACAACAAGAGAGAATGAGCAGTTTCGACAATGTGCCTATGTTTTCTTTCAGCAACATCATTTTACTCAGGAGTATCTGTACATGAAGTTTGGTGGATAGTTCCATCTAAGGTAAATAATTGGCAAAATTTATTAGAGGTGTATTCTCCACCCAAATCACACCTAAAGCATTTGATCATAGCAGAATGTTGAGTTTTGATAAGAGCTCGAAAAGCTGCATATATCTCAAAGAATTCAGAACGATGTTTCATTAAATAAACCTAACAATAACGAGTATGATCATCAATAAAAGAGACATAATATCGAGACCCTCCTTTTGTGGCAACAGGAGAAGGTCTCCATACATCAGAATGAATCAAATCAAATGGTGAAGATGAAATAGAAATACTTCGATTAAAAGGTAAAGTAGAAAATTTTGCTAGTTTACATCCACTACAATCTGAAATGTCACAAGTTTTCAAATTTCTTAAAGCTCCTGTGGATGCTAAAAATATCAAATGAGAAGACGAAACATGACCTAGACGGGAATGCCATAAATAAAAACTAGAAGATGAAAGACTCAAATGAAAGGAAGACAAATCAACAGTAGTAGCAGCAGCGGCAGCGGCAGCAACTGGCACTTTTAACTCATCCAAAATATATTGCCCATTCGCTCTACGGCCTGTCCCAATTAGCTTCTGAGACTGCAGATCCTGTACACAACAAAAGGAACTAGAAAACATGACTAAATAATCACCAGAATCACATATTTGACCAACAGACGCAAGATTTAATTTGAGTTGTGGAATAAGATAAACATTAGGGAGAGACAAGTGAGGTGTGACAACAGAACCAACACCTGCTAAGGGCATAGGAGTGCCATCAACAGTCATAACTGGAATGGAAGACAAAGGAGACACAGAGGTAAAAGATGAGGAATCTGGAGATATATGATGGGAAGCACCAGAATCCAAGACCCATTCAGAGTGTGACATACCTGAGGAATTATGAGGCAACTGACCTATGAAAGAAGCAGACATTGCTTGTGGCTGCAAGGAGAGAAACTTCTGAAATTGCTCAGCCAAAGTACTAGGATCAGTAATAGAGCCTGGGGAAGCTTACTGCTGTAGTATTGTGGAGTGGTCGTTTATAACCTTGAGGTGGTCGATGAGCATTAGATTGTGACTGACTGCCAGACTTCCAAGCTTGATTCTGCTATCTCAACTTAGGACACTGAGCCTTCTAATGACCTTTCTGCTTACAGAAACTGCACTCATCGAAGCCAACCCTTGTGTAAGGCTTGTTCTGATGATTAGAGAATGGCTTAGAAGGTACTGCTAGTATAGAAGGATTTGAAGCAGAAAGAATTTCCTTTTCAGAATAAGACTGAAGACGTATTTCTTCAGCCAATAACTCACTGACAACAGAGTCAACAGAAGGCAGTGGAGAACGATGCAAAATTGAACCTCTAAGTCCTTCAAAATCACTGCGAAGTGCTGTTAAAAATTGTACCAATCGTTGCTGCTCTCTACGTTCAATATAAGCACCACATGCTTTTAATTCTGCCGATTCTGTAAGAGCCAATTGATCCCAAAGATCTGTCATGGCAGAATAGAACTCCTGAATACTCATATTCTTCTGGTGAAGAGCTCGTATGTCATTCTCTAACTGATACTGTTTTGCAAAATTTGATTGCGTGAATAACCGTTGCAGATGATCCCAAACCTCCTTTGCTGTCTCATACTTTGCCAACTGTGTACCTATAGAATGTTCAACAGAATTGTTGATCCAAGTAATGATCTTTGCATTGTTTGCTTCCCATGTATCTATCGAGACAGTATCTCCTTCTTCAGTATTCTTAGGTACCACATAAGTTCCACTAACATATCCCCACATCTTCTTACCCTTAAGAAAATTTCTCATTACATAGCTCCAATATGAATAGTTCTTCCCATCCAACCTCACACTCATAGACTGAAGCGAATCATCTCTTTCAGTAGCCATAATCAACAATCACAAAGAACCAGAATGCAAAAGCAACGGAAAACAAAATATCAAATTGCAAAAACTGAACAGAGATTGCAAAAACTAAACAAATATCTTTTCAAAATTATATGATAACTCCAAAACACAAAACAAATTTGCAGAAATTGAACGCAAATACCAAATTGTAAAAGATAAAGGGACGATGAAATACCAAAATAATTGCAGAAACTGAGGAAATACTAAATTTTACAGAAGTGGAAGACAAAATCTCACTTCAAAAAATTTAGATCCGCGAAGCTGTGTTCGAGATTAAGCCTCCTTCCATAAAACCAGCTTTGATATCATGTTAAAATAATTAGGATCAAACACAAAAAGGAGACTATAATTCTGAATAATCTGTATATTCTAAATGTTTAGTTTTAACCTAAATACAAATAAAGTATATATAGGTTAAACTGAAAGTACTATTCTACCCTTAATAAATAAGACTACATAAATATTATTTAAGATTGTGAACTTGGCCATAAATGATATATCCAATTGCGAAGGAGGCTATCATATGATATGATGTGGAATTTAACAAGCTACTAGTGAATACTATATCTGGAGGAGCTAATGAAACTGCAAGTGCACCATCAGGTTTTAAAAAGCTTGCAACCAAAAAAGTGATATATACGTTTCTTGAATCTCTATATGTTCTTGTGCAGTGCACACCAGATCTATCTATAACTGATTGCAATTAGTGTCTTCTACTAGCTAACTTTAGCTTATCAATTTGTTGTAATAATAAGCGAGGAGTAAGAGTCTTATTTCTAAGCTGTAATTTTCGATTTGATAATTACTCATTTTTCAAAGAAGTTGCTTTCGATGCAATGGTAGCATGACCACTATCCACGGCAGTTGTTCTCTCCCCTCCATCTCTAGGCTTGAGAGCAGTAGGAGAAGGTTATATTTTCGTCTTTATCTTTTCATAAATCATGGAATGATATTATGTATTCTATTATCTTGAATAAGGATATGCCACGAAAACTATGTTTCCATGAAGAAGATGTGATCATGCAAATAAAATAGGCCTAAAAAATCTCACGCGCTTGGGCACTTGTCATGAGCCCAACATTCTTATGGGCTCAGGTACTCACCCCGAGCCCAACACTTAATAGAAAATTTTTCTGGCATTTCATGTGGATCTCTCAGTATTTTATATTGATCAAATATGTTTTATTTTAAGTTGAATACAACTCAAGATATTTTAAAGATAAAGTTACACTTCAACCCCTTCTCTTTACAAAAGCACAAGATTTATGGACAATAAATACACAATAAATCTTTCATGCCATAATTTCTTCATTTTTGTAGGTACCATCTAACGATCACCTGATTTACCAGATACTGTCTGCTACTACAACATCTACTAATTACCTGGCTTACCAGGCACCACTTGTTACTACCACAACTACCAGTCACCTAGCATCATAGTTTTTAAACCCGACCTGATGGTCGACTCGATATAATTCTCGGGTCACGGGTCAAATGGGTTGACCCGGTCAACCAAAAAAAACCAATGCAACACCTATAGAAAACACCTAACTAGTTACAATGCAACATTTATATAAACCAAATTTAAATTTTAAACCAATAACATAAATTTAATTCAATATCCAAAACACAAACCAAATATAAATTCTAAAATATTTAAAACAAAACATCCAAAAACATAAATTCTAAATCAACAACACATTCACTTTTGTTGAATGAACACATTAAGTTCTTCGGTGTCCATAGAAATAAAATTTGAATCAAATGTCAATGGAATTGAGCCAATCTCGCCAACATCTAATAAAACTTCATGTCAATATGCTCCTTTGAAACTTCATCGTCACAATCATCTTCAATCTCATTAATATTTATGACATCTACATTTAAAACACAATTAACAAATAAATATTATGTGTTAAACAATACTTTGTTTTAAATAATATTTATCACTAAATGATCAATCATTAATTACCATCATCTAAAGTATCTTGTATGGTCATTGTTAATAGAGCTTGTGAAAACTCTCTGCTTCTTCAGTTGTCAAAATTGACAAATCATCTTCTACTATTCAATTTTCAATGTCACAAATTGTCTCAAAATTAATTGGATCATAATTTCATCCTTTCCAATAATTCCTATATATTCAAAGTGAAGGTAAACACAATATAAGTATTAATAATGCTAATAAATAAGATAAACTAATATTTAAGGAATTAGAAAAAAGAAAATACTTTTGTTTCAATCTTAAATTGCAGTGGATGTAAACAAGATCATTAAGCCTTTGTTGTTTCAATCTATTTCTCTTCTTAGAGTGAATATGTTAAAAAATACTATAATTTCTCTCACATCTCGAAGAACTATAAGTTTGACTTAACACTCGTATAGCCAACTATTATAGATTTGGAGCACTGGTTCCATATGTCATCCACCATTCATCTATTCAAAAAAATAATAAGTAAGACTATGTCAAATAATATTTTTAAATATAAAAATTATATACCTGAAGGCATAAAGATGTGATTATTTATTGTGGACGCTCGACCAAAGTCATGTTCAACATTCCTAAACAACTTCATCTGAATTGTAATTTTACTTTGCAATGGTAGATTTCCATGTGCATGCTTCTCAAGAACATTTAGAAATCCAGAAATGGTGCTTATATGTTTATCCATTATATTTGCATCATATTGAAATCGAGGATTCAACCAAAATGCCTCTGCATAAAGATTTCTATATAGTTGTCCATCCCACCAATTATTGATAATGTCTATGAAAGGTTGCACTCTAGCCTTTCTCTTTTGAAATCTCCACTGATATAACATTTTTTTTCTTTTACATAATGAATAACATCATACAAATAACCCATTGAAGGTCTATCATCACCATTAACCATTCATAAAACTCGAACTAAAGGTTCACTCATTCGCACAATTATTGCATATTTTTCCCAAAAAAGAGAGTCTAGCACACCCTCAACAAACTTTTTTCTTTGCTATCTTTAGCATAAGCAGATGAAACCCATTCCCTAGATGTCACCATAGCTCTCAACTCATCTTTATGAGCTAAAATGCTTTGCAATGCAATGAAATTGGTAGCAAAATGAGTAGGAGCTGAACGAGGTATTTCTTTTCCTTTAGTGAACTTCCTCATCAAATACAATGGATAACGATTATTATAAATGTATTTTATGATACTACAAGCATGCTCAACAATAGAACAAACTGGCTGCAATTTACCAATATTCATGAGTATGAGGTTGATGCAATGAGCAGCACAAGGAGACCAAAATATTAAAGGAAATTCTTCCATCAATAACTTGCCAGTAGCAACATAATTTGTAGCATTATCAGTCACCACATGCACAATGTTTTCTACCCAACATACAAAACAACCTCTCTAAACAACTGATGCAACAATCTAGCAGTCTTTGAGACATCTAATACATCCACATTTTTCAAAAAAATTATTCCTTTAGGACAATATACTAAAAAGTTAAGTAAAGTCCTCCTCTTTTGATATGCCCATCCATTAGCCATTAATGTGCAACCACTCTTCTTCCAAATCTCTCGATAACTCTCAATATAAATCTTCATTTCATCAACCACTTTTACCAAGTAATAACCACGAATAACATGCAAGTTTGGTCTTTTATAACCAGGACCCATGGTTGTTACAACATCTATGGCATGCTGATAATACACAGAGTTAACAACATTAAATGTCACGCATACATCAATCATCCACTTCGCTAAAGCAAGATCACACCGTTCAACTACTTCTTTCCTTTGCCAACAATTCTTAAAAGACTTTTGAGCACCAGGAGTTGTTCTCGACATGAAATATGCTCTTAATATTGTAGATTTCTTCTGTTTTCCATAACTTGTATTCGATTGTTTTACAGTGCTGGTGTTTTGAATCTTTTTATTTTTTGCAACCTTCGGTGGTAACATATGTTTTTTAGTATCACCATCACCATCACCATCACCATCACCATCATCTTCAAATTGTCTACTCATCATCTCTTCATGCTCCCTTAGTTGTGCATTAAATGGATTGAAATTTGCTTACATTTCTCTAACTATTTTTTTTCAACATTTCCTTTAAGATTCAAAAGCATTTGATGTCGAACATCAAGAAGACATTTGCAACATTGTTCAACTTCTCCTTTAGCTCCAGCTAAATGTTGCTTAAATCAATTAATGTCACCACCCGCAAATACTTTAGCACAATATAAACATACTGATTTAGCTTTTTTACATCCAAAACTAAGTTCAGGAGCTTCTTTACAATGACCCCATACCAAATATGTTCTTCCTCTACAACCACTTGACATGGAAATTAAAGGTTGAGATGATTGAGTCGTTGAAGGATCACTATTTAGAGTATTACCATCATGAGAAGACATTTTAAGGACCTATATTAAACGAGAAAAAAAATCTCACTGTATGAAAAATGAAGTTACAGAATATGGGACATTATAGGAAGAAACAGAAAATAGAAAAATATATTCAATTAACAACATTAGCAGAACAATAAGCAGAACATAAATATGGGAAACTAATAAAAGAAACATAAAACAACTCTCATAATGAGCAGAACATCAAAACGAATATATATGGGAAACAAATGGAAGAAACATAAAACACAAAAATTCCTTATGCAACATTCCAATAAATGACCGAAATTGAGATGATAGGAAACTCATATATAAAATTAGCATTTAGGAGTGCGTGATAGTCAATCCACTAACAAAGAATATATAACCCAGAACACAAAAAAAAAACACAAAAAATACTAAATTGGTCAGTTAAGTCCTCTTCTTTATCAAGCACATCAAACGAACATGATATACAACTTACGAAGAAATAACTAAAATAAATCAAGAAAAATGAATCCTTTACATATAGTTATTGTTTCTCTAGTAATAATGAGACAGAGGCTTTAGAAAGTTGCAGAAAAGAATAGAGAAACATACTTGTGGGTGTGAGAATAAGAAAGAATCGATGCCAGATCAAGAACTACAAGTTCAAAAAAGAGGCAAAGAATAAAAAAGATAGAGAGTGAAAGAAGGATCGAGAGTCGTGAAGAGAAACAAGTAACATTAGCTTCATCTAACCTTATTTATAGATTTGAAACAGTGATCAAGAGTCTTCTGCTCTTCTTGGCGAATCACAACTGAAATGGCTTTGAAGATTTCTTTAATTAGGTTTTCTCATTTCTGTCTTCATCGTTAATCGTTTTGGCCTTTTAATCGTAAAAGGCAAAAACAACGTCATTTTACGTGTGTGTGTGTGAAAGCCGAATCTCAGCCGGGTTTACCCGAGTCATCTGGGTTCCAGGTCGACCGGGTTTCGCTGAGCCAAATCTCTAACTAGTTTTTACTTAGACCAGGCTTGGTCCCAGGCCCGGGTTGGCCGGGTCCCGGGCCCGGGTCGGCCGGTCCCGGGTCGACCTGCTAGGCCGAGTTTAAAAACTATATCTAGCACACTAGACATCACCTACTACTAGTTACCACCTCTATTATTTCCATATTAAGCTATTAGAAAAAATAATGAATCAAATTGTTTAAACAAAAAAGTTAGCCAATTATACAATATATTATCCTTATTAATTCCCAATGTATCCTTATTAATTCCCAACTTAAATTGAGAAATTAATCAATTATAAAATACATGAATTTTATTCTTAACTATCTTGAATCTTTATAGGGATAGAAGCAAATCGATGTGGATTAAAGGTGCTGCAGGCCTATCAACAGTTACTGTAGTACTATTTTTCAGTGCTTGAACATATATTATAATGAGGACATGTCTGAGAGCAGGTATACATGTGATATGTACCGAAAGTCTTGGTACTATATGTATGTATGTACGTACGTACGAACTACCTAGTTAGTTTCTATATAGTTGCTGGTAATTTCCAAATATTTTTGAGATATAATCTTGACCGGAAATTAAAATTTTGAACCAGAAATCCTAACACCGTTTAGTTTGAAAAGAAGATGAAATTAGGCAGAGATAGAGTAGGTGGCTTTATTTCTAACACCTTTTAATTTGCATATATATTTTTTATAAGATAAGAGTTGTTCATGAAATATAAAATTAGTCCTAGGAAACGAGCAAGAACTTTGAATAATAGACTATTATTTTGTTGAAAAATTCCCTTTTAATAGTTTACTATTAAAAATTAACTATGGGTTTCATCCAATAGTTTTATTGAAATCATTTTTTATCGCAATTTGAGATTATTAAATCAATAAGTAGTTAACCCTAATTAATATATGACTCTCAAAATTCAAGATGTTTAGGAATAAAACTAATGTGTTGGATAATCAGTTAATTTTTTAATTCAAGCAATTTGATATATTCTTCCTAACAAATTTATTTTGTGGCTTAATAAGGAAAGTACAGGTGGTTGATAACTAGTGGTGCCTTGTAAAATGTTCTTTTTGGTGGATTTGTGGACTCTTAGATGTTTAAATTAATAACTTTGTAAAGAGAGAAAATGCAATAATATTTAAAAGAGATAGACGATGAAAATATGCATGATGAAAATATTAAAAATGAAGAAATCATGAACCTTGAGTTTGAAGAATTCATGGTATATTTATAGTCCATGAGTCTTGTCTTTTTGTAGAGGGGAAGGGCTAGAGTGTAATTTTATCCTTGTGATATTTTGAGTTGTATTTTACTCAAAATAATAATCAGTATAAAATATTAAGGGATTCATATAGAGTTCTAGAGAAATTTACAAGAAAGTATTAAATTAGGGCAAAGTGTTTAAATCCATTATTAATAAAAAATAGATCTAAACGCGCTGTTTGAACCTAAATATATTGGACTCGAGCATGGTAGCTCGAGCCCACAAGAATGTTAGGGTATGTTAGGGTGTAAATAAAAATATTAAAATGTACACTTACCACCAAGATCACTAGGCAGCATGCCCAATAAGGCTCGGCGTGTCATACCTAGCCTCGTAAGCAAGTAGCACCATGTTGGAGACACACTTAGCCTTTTAGGCATGTCGCGTCTAGATAGTGGGCTCTCAGACTTACATACCTAAGCCTAGGTGTATACCTAGCATGAACTTGATTATATGTCTAAATTCATGTAGCTTGATAGAAGTTGGGCTAAAGTGTCGTCCTAGCCCAAATGAATTTTTTGGACCTATTGAATTTTTTTTGGAGGTTTTTTTAGAGTATTTTTAAGCCATTAAATTTGTCTCCATCACCCTCTGTTAATTACGTACCACGAGGTCACAGGTCCTAATCTATGTGCTGTAAAATAATCTGCACCCTAACGTGGAATTTCATGATTAATTTCTTCAAAATTGAATGGTCATGGGCAAAACTTTAATAACCATATCCTCTAAAGAAAAACTTCACTACATTAATCCAACCACTGACTTGTGACCCCGAATAAATTACTCTGAAAAATAACAAATATACACGCAATAGGACAAAATGGAATACTACATTATATATAGAAGCGATGGTACCACACTCAACAGTATCCGGAAAAGGCCCCATGTATTTATATTAGAATCTAGCAGTATAAGCCATACCCCATGTATTTGAACTTAGCAAATAGTATTTAAATCCATACTCAACACTCAACAGGATTAAAGCAAAAACATATTTAATAGTTTTCGTTTGTGTTCTAATTTATTCATGTCAATGCTCAGGCATGCAATTTTTAATACAAGATCTTCCAGGAAACGACAACACCCTTTCGCAGCATAGCAGCAATTTCTACATCAAATTACAGTGTCACAGTTTAGTTGACCGAGTTCTTACTAGAAAATGCCCTTCAACTACACTAATGTGATTCCATGATTGTTTTTCTCTATAGATGATTTTAAGAAAGGTGTACGAAGTCAGAACAGTTCCAGGACATGATGCATTTCCAGTAAGAAATCAAAAGGCAAAGTATGGGTCATAATTTTCTCAGTGATGCGAAGACCATGCTTTTGTTGTTGTACTTTTCCATTGCCAACCTTCTTAATCTTGCTTATGCTGATCCACCCTACAGTTTTTGCTCAAATACATCTCCTTATGTAGCTAATAGTTCATTTCAAAACAATCTCAAGTCCCTCATGTCTTATCTTGCCTCAAATGCTTCTGTGTCGAATCAATATCATGCCTATGCTGGAAATGACCCTGATAGAGTCTATGCTCAGTATATGTGCTACAACTACATAACAAGCGAAAAGTGCAGTGCCTGCATTGATGCAGCATCACAAGATATCATGCAACTCTGTCCAAACAATAGAAATGCAACTGTATGGGAAGAGCTGTGCCAGTTGCGCTTCTCGAATAAAAATTTCATAGGCCAGCTTGATTTCTCAGGAAACATTCCCTTAGCTAATAGAGAGACGATTGAAAATTCAGTACAGTTTATATCAGTAGTGAACGAAAATTTTAGTAATCTTACCGAGAAGGCTGCTTTTGATCCTACGCAGAATATGTATGCTACAGGAAAATTAGCCTTATCGGATATAGACACCCTTTATACTCTGGTGCAGTGCACTACAGATTTGTCATCTCACGATTGTAACACATGCCTTCAGGTTGCCATACAAAATATTTCAAGTTGCTGCTATTTCGGTCGAGGGGCACGGCTTCTTAGCCGGAGTTGCTATTTTAGGTTTGAGTTATACGCATTCTATGAAGGCGCAGCTGATTCGCGAACACAAAAGGGTAAGTATATATATTTTTAATCTATTACAAACAAATCATACAAAATTTGCTTCGCCAATCTAAGATAGTTCAATATTTTTTTTTAGTGTATAATTTTCCTAGAGGGAAGACATTGACGATTTTGAAGATTGTCCTTGGAACTTGTATACCAACAGTTGTTCTTGCATTTCTCACTGCATCGTGTATCATCTACTTTCGGCGAATAAGCAGAAAAGAAACAGGTTAATCCATTTAACTGATTGGCTCGCCACAAAAATTGGCAAATTCTGACATGCTGATTACAAAGAACTGTTTTGTCATTTGCAGATGAGGAAAAAAGTCACCATGCTTTCTTACAGGAACTGAGAAAATCTAGCGGATCGACACTCGCAGAAGGTAATAAGGTGAGTTCTGAGGAATTACCTTGGATGATGGACCTGAGTGTTATAAGAGCTGCGACAGATAACTTCTCTGTTTCAAACAAGCTTGGACAGGGTGGATTTGGCTCTGTTTACAAGGTAAACAATACTTCAACATTATTCTTTATGTGTCTTCAAAGGATTTTAGAGAAATTTTGTTAAATTAAAAAATTAATTGCTTACATACAACATTGAAAAAATGACCTCGTGTGTTCTATGGTTTTTAAGGGGATACTAAGCGATGGAAGCGAAGTTGCAGTGAAGAGACTATCAAGAAGTTCGGAGCAGGGCGTAAAAGAATTCAAAACTGAAGTTCTATTAATAATGAAACTTCAGCACAAAAATCTTGTCAGGCTGCTTGGTTTTTGTGTTGAAGGAGAGGAAAAGCTCCTCGTCTATGAATTCATGCCTAACAGCAGCCTTGATGTTTTTCTTTTTGGTTAGTTGTATATTTCCTTTATGGTTTTTGTAGTGTTTTAAAAGTAATAACATGCTTAGCTATTTTATTTTTTTTTAATATTGAAGATTAGGGTTCTGTTTGATTGCTAATGTTCAAGTATTAACATTAGCTTTTACAAATATATTTAAATAAGTTTTAAAATTTTTATTTATAGAAAAGTCATAAATATATTTTTTTCTTGGAATAATTTTTCTATGAAAAATTTATTAGAAAATTAAGTCAAAATTTTGATTTAAACAGAAGTTGAAATTTTTTTATTTCTAACTTATTAAATGTTTTTTGCTTGAAGTCACTTTTACCAATTACATTTCCAATTTAAAGTCATTTTAACTCATTTCTATTATAACTTAATTATATAAAAAATAATTTTTGATTCATGATTTGAAATGATAAGTTAATTTTTATAAATAAGATCAGATGTATTCTAAATATCATTTTATTTTGCTTTTGGTTTAATGGTAGATCCTACGAAACGAGCAGAACTTGATTGGAGCAGTAGAATTGATATTATAAATGGAATTGCAAAGGGAATGCTTTATCTTCACGAGGATTCTAGGCTTAGAATCATTCATCGAGACCTAAAAGCTTCTAATGTATTGTTAGACAATGAGATGAATCCGAAGATTTCTGACTTTGGAATGGCAAGGATTTTTTCAAGCAATGAAGACGAAGCCAATACTGCTCGAATAGTAGGAACATAGTAAGTGCTCTTTCACTTTGGAATCTTTTTCTTATAATTGCCTAAAAATATGAAAAACCTCTAACTAGTCTCATAACTATACAATGAAAAACTTTAAACTAGTCTTAAAAATATTCTTAATTGGTCCCTTAAGGATTAAGTTTCAAAAAATTTAAACTATTTCCTTCACTATAAAATTAATCATAACTATAACTAAGAATAGTGAATACTATGGTGATTCATTTGAGAATTTTAATTGAGATATAAGTTGTTAGTTGCAAACTGATGATGGCAAAAGACAACGGGTTACAACTGAATTTTTGACCAAGTCTTGCCGGGTCAACCCACCGAGTTAGCCGGGTCACACCAGGTTTTGAATTTTCCTATTTTTTCTTAAACCCAACCCGGTTTCAGTCCCAGGCCAACCCGTCAGGTCGCGTTTCAAAACTATGATAATGATAAACCATTTTTCGTACCGGCAACTTGTTAATTTGCTTTTAGACTTTTAAAGATTACACCTTGAATGTGTAGTTTAAAAATGCTCCATATGATGACGAGAATTGTCTCTAAATAGAGTTGAGTATGATTGTACTCTTACCCACTCTTTTCCACTTCATGTTGTGTCTTTTCCTCAATAAATTAGACTTACTTATATTTAATAGTAGTATGTATAAGTAAAGGGGTTAATGGTTATGCCTTTCATTAGGAATAAGCAAGTGGAAAAGTTTTAAGATGTTTTTGTATAGCTAGAATGATCTTAGTGAGTGTTTTTATCAATTAGGTTATTTATTAATGTTCTAGAAGGGTTGATGCTTATATGGTAGGGAGATCTAACTCTCTCATGTCTTAAAGTTTCTAGGTTTTCAACTATGAAAAAACTTTTAAATATATATAAAAAAGAAGAAAATTAGCTTTTATTTATTTTTTAGATAACACCATTAATGGTGTCAAGAAAAAAAATACTCAATTAAGTTTTGGTTTTCCTTTGCAGTATAATGGGCTTGGATTTGTTTTTTCTTTTTCTTTTTTGCTTGGTCTAGATCCATGGTTTTTTGCAAGGCAAGTCCTTTTTTAGAGTAAAAGTCCCTCTAATACTTAAATTAGAAAAATAAGAAGAGAAATAAAATGTATAAAGGGATAAAATAATAATAGAGTGTTTTTAGGTGTTTATGTAGAAATGTGATTTATTGTTTTTTCTAAAATATGTTGTCCTTTATACCTATGATCCTTATATATTTACATATATTCAAACCACATGAGTTACCTATCATAGGAGTAAAGGTGTAAATCTATCATGAAATGAGAGTTATAAAATTATTTATAAGAGCAATCATGGTAAACTATTTGATTTATCATATATCACCATGAAATTATTTTGTAATATGAATGATTGAAGTAGGCATCCATCATATTGACTATGAAATAGGTAGTCACCCATTCTGTAAAGCAGAATTTAGGGTGGCACCCGTAATGAAAACCTATAGGATGAGAATTCAAGTGTACACCCATACTAACAAGAGGATAAGGGCGGTGACATTTCAGAGGTGTGACCTTCATGAAAACACATATAAGCCTATTAATTTTATTATTTTAGATGGACTTCTTTTTGTTTATTTAGGCCAAAACAATTGAATCCAGTCGAGCCTTTCTTCTCTCTCTCCTCTCCTCTCCTTTCCTCTCTTTCTCTTCTTCATTTACTTTCCCTCGAGCCTGATTAGGCCAGAGGTATTGGGCCTTATCAGGCATTTTTTCTCTCTTTTCTCTTTATTTTCTTCATGTGGACCTGGTTGAGCCTTTCTTCTTTATCTCTTATTTTTTTTCTTTCTTTCCTTCTTTTTTTCTTTCTTTCTTCTCCTTCTCTTCTTATTTTTCCTTTTTTCCTCTCGAGCCTGGTTAGGCTAAAGATTTAGTTCTGGTTGGGCCTTTTCTTCTCCTTTTTATATCCATCATTGTTTTTCCTTCTCTCTTTCCCTTTCTTTTCTTCCCTCTTGCTAGGTTGGTCTCATCTCCTTTTCTTTTTTTTTTCTTTTTTTCTACTCTTTTTTTCCTTTTGTTCCCCTTAGGCTAAGCGATTGGGCCATTCCTTCTCTTTTATTTTTTTTTCATTTCTTTCTTCTTTCTCTCTATCTCTTCCCTTATTTCCTTTGAAACAAGTTGGGCCTTCTATTTTTCTTCATTTTCTTCTCCTTCCTTTCCCTTTCTTCACCTTGAGCCTCGTGAAGCTGAGGGTTCCTTTTATAACGACCTAAATTTTTAATACAATTTTTATCTTTTTAATTGTCATCTTACTAAAGTTGTTTTTCTTTATAAATCTTAGCCTTGTTCTTGTTTTTCCCTATTAAAAATCACTCACATCACTCTCTAGGCTCACACTTTTGAAAGAAATCACCATTTTTTTCAAGAAAATAAGAGAAATAGAGCTCATCTCTTCCTTTAACTATTTTTCAATGCTACAATAACCAACGGAAGGATTTGTTTACTTATTTATGACAATGCAATTAATAAGTCCATGTGTTATTTTTCTATATTTTTTCCAGCCATCATCACTCTCGCAAGACCTTTCTAAACTTCAATTAATCAAAAATTTTAACCCAAAGATATAACAATATTTTAGGATATTGCTTGTACAATTTTACACATAAATCTAAATTCATGTACAATTTTATTTATTTAAATTGTCAAGATTTTCAAACTAATTTATTGGAGACTTTAATCCCTATTCATAATAAAAAAAATCACTTAGATTTCCTCTCTTTTCGGTTAAAAAATTATGTGATTGTACATATATTTTATACTAGTAGTTAGCGTTATTTGTGTATAAAATCATACATTAATTTGTTTGGAATTCCCTCATATTTCTCTAAATATTTTCACACTAAATTTGCAAAAACTATTCTTTAAAAATAATTATTTTACCCGAAATTTACATAATTTATCACTAGTTAATATTTTACATAGCAAAATTATTACTTTAATATCATCTCAAATTTAAATTAAATTAATAAGAGTTTTTATCCCAATTTATCCCAATTTTTCTTCTTAATTATCATTTCTCCAACTACATATTTCCTTTTTTAACCTTGATTCATCAATTTTAAGGTCAAGGTTTACACCTTTCGGCTTGTTTCACTTTTTTTTCCCTTTCTCCTCTCCTCTTTTTCTCGTCGGACCTAGTTGTGCCAAGGGTTTATGCCTAGTTGGGCTCTTCATTCTTCTCTTCCTTTTCTCATTCTGCTCTTATCATTATTCGCTAGGACCAAAATGGGCCTTCCTTCTTCTTTTCTTCTTTCTTCTCCCATTTTCCTTTTCTTTGGGTATGGTTGGTTTTATCTTAACGCAATTTTGGGCTCAAGTGGGCTGGTGCATTTACTTTGGATTGGAATAACTGGTGTATTTTAACCCAATCACAAACAAAATTAGATAAGTGATTAACCCACAAATCTTTGATTTCACATTAATCATTTCAATGTGGTAGTATGATAAATCATGGTATTCAAATTATGAGAGGGACAAATTCGATTTCATATTATCAACTTCATCATTTCCAGCCTTAGAATGTCGCTTCCCCGTTATACATCTGAACACCAAGGATTGACTTTTTGATAAGAGTTTCCTTTTGAACAATTTAACAAATGATTCGTTTTTTTAATGTCCTGAACATTTATTTTTCCCCTCTATGAACAGTGGATACATGGCACCAGAATATGCGATGGAGGGATTATATTCAACCAAATCTGATGTTTTTAGTTTTGGAGTTCTCTTGCTTGAGATCATAAGCGGGAGAAAGAAAGCTGGATACCACCAATCAAAATGTGCTCCTAGCCTCCTGGCATACGTAAGTTTAATTTATTACCTTAAATACAACAAAAACTAGCTTAAAGTGGCCCTGCTGTTATTGATTGACGGGACAACAATGTTTTTTTTTACTTTCTTAATGTCAAAGCAGGCTTGGCAATTATGGAACGAAGGAAATAAAGCAGAGTTGATTGATCCAATGCTGTCTGATTCATGCAATGCAGACGAATTCTCACGTTACATGCACATTGGTTTATTATGTGTTCAAGAAGATGCTAGCGACAGACCTACCATGTCATCTGTTGTCTTAATGCTGAAAAGCCAAAATTCATTTCTTCCACAACCCGAGCGGGTGGCTTTTGTGGGAAGATTCATGGACAACCTAGAGGCAGCTGCTAGCAATTTATCTGTCAATGAAATGACACTTTCTGATGTTGGTCCACGCTGATGAAATAGTGTAGTAGCTCAGTACTTTGATTGAAAGAGTTTTATTGGTTGGTACAGTGAATCTCCCTAGTTCCACTTGGTAGTGGATCCTCCACTTTTTTTTATGATAAAAAAATAACGAGAGGAGCTTAAGGATCCTCTTCTTTGCAGACTCCATCCAAATGTTTAGCTATTTAACCTTTAAACATAACAAAGTGCAATTTTCTTTGTTTTGGAGGAGGTTAAATGTTTCTGTTTTTTTTTTTTTTTTTTGCTTCTTCTTTTTTGAAGTAGGTTGCCAAGTGTAGTAATTGCTATGTTAGTATCTATATTGAAGTTGAAGTCTCGTTTTGTTTTGTGTTTTTTTTTTTTTTTTAAATGAAGATTGATTACAATTGTTTTTTTAATTGATACAGTAACTCGGTGACTAGCCATTTCAATCCCGACCTACCTCACTTAATTCCAAATCAAAACATGCTCGATAAAGAAAAGTTAGAGGCAGAAGAAGAGATGTGTTTTTTAAAAGAGCAGAATAGGACAAGATGTTTTAGTAGAATTCCGAATTTATTGTTATTTGTAACGTGAACACACACAACTTACATACTACTACAGTGGTCTTCTCTTTTAAATAGAAAAGTATGGAAACAAGGTCTTGGATAAGTATAGTAATAAATCATGTATAAAGGAAAGCTTTTAATTATGATTCCTCAGTAGATCCACCGTGCCAAAGACGAGGATCTAATTGTTTATATTGAAGAGTGTTTATTGGAAGTGTAATTGTGTATACTTATTTTTTTACTATATCCTAAAAATATGTAATTTACATGAATGCGTGAAAACTAGTCAAAAATACGCTATTAAAATTGAAAAAAAAAAGATTTTTTATCCAGCTAACATATTGGATTTTAGTCTGCTCTGGTTATAAAGACCAGCCCCCGTTGGATCGGTTGCCACTTGTTAGTATGGTGTAGCATGGATTACTCCGTTTGTCTAAGCAGTAGCGTTTGCGTTTTTTAAAAACACATTGAAATATATGTTTGGTTACCACATGTTATAAAAATTTAAAACGTGGGTCCCACCAGTAAAATGAGACAGGACCGTGATTTTAGAGAAGCAGTAAAATACTGCTTTTTTGCAAGTTCAATCCAGAGATAACAAAGATGGGAAATTACCGACTTATCCTCTTCTCTGTTATTGCTCTTCTCGTCCATTCTTTGCATTCATTTCTCTTCACTGAGCACAACAACCATTTAGGAAACAATTACTGCTACACAACCAACAACAATTAAAGTGATGGCTGCGTCTCTTTATTCACATTCGGTTGTCATTCATTTTGCCTTGACAACAGAAAAACAAGAACAGCAGCAACCCATTTTACTGCAATCAACAACCCCTAAACATGGACATTGGACGTGCTTCATTCAAACTCCACAGTTGAAATTCCCAACGGGTTAGTTTGTCTTCACTGCTCTGATCTTCTGTTAGTTAATTTATATGTCCTACTGACACTGAACCTGGCTAGCCCCCACTCCAATCCCTTGGTTGAACCTTCTGAGGTTGTGACGATTTTTTGCGGGTCTCTCGTCGAAATGAGAAGCTAGCAAAACAGCGGTTGGTGTGCAGTCAACTAACGACGCCTCACTCTGTTCCTTGCAGTGAAACGTAGATGTAGAAAGTTATGTTTATTGCAGTGACCAATCTTTAGACAAACAGATTTGTGGATTTCCTTTGATAAATCAACTGTTTTTACTCTTGAAAGTTTAAATTGCAAATGTTTCATTCATTTCTTTTTATCAACAGAAACGGAAGAAGAAGAGCAAACTGTGTTCCTGCAATCAACAACCCCAAAATGTGTGTGTGTATGATAATTAATGTTTTTTTTTTGAATTTACAAAAAAAAATATTTGTACTACTTAGTTGATTCGAGATATCCTAATGAATATGGATTTTTAGGTCTATATAGAGGTCACCATAACATCAAATTGAGCCATAATTTTTTAAATACTAGGACACCACATGCCTTCGCGAATGAATTATGTACGTGATGGGATTGCTGCAAGTTTAATGAGACAATTATAAATTATTGTTCTAATATGTTTAGGTCTCTTTGCAAAATTTTAATGGTTGTAAGATTACTTTTTATGTAATTGTTTATTAATATTATGAATGAAGTTCTTTTAGGTAATTATACCATAACATCAAATTGAGTCATAATTTTTAACCAAACACAATAAATTATTTTTTGGTCAACCACAATTTCAAACACAGTTTTAACCAAATATATATTTTTCTAAACCAACCATTAACTAAAAACATTTTTTATAAAACTATTTTTTTGGAATCACAACTACAATAACCACCGCAATACCAAACACTCACGTAAACAAGAAAACTTGAATAATACAAACTCTTTTAGTCAAACCCACAATCAATATTCAACAACAAAAAAAAATCATTAAGTTGACTAATCTATAAATTTGTATCTAGGGGCTGGGACCAGGGGGCAAATGGGGTCCTGAATCTCTGTAAAAAAATTATTTTTTTTAGGATTTTATATATATATATATATATATATATAAAACATCAAAAATTCAAGTTTTGACCTCTTTAAAAAATTATTGTAGTTTTAGTATATTGTTACCTGTCTTGGTAGCACAGTGGTTACAGCCTACAAGTGTTAGTTAAGGTTAAATAACATTAAATTCGGGTAATATTCTAAGGTAACATTAGTATATCACATAGGAGCTTCCTGGAAACTACACCCTACTAATAAGTCCCTATCAAAATTCAGAATTAATTATCCAATATAGTTTTGTTGACCACTTCAAGTCCTTTCTTTTCTCTAATTTTTTTTTTGTTTTTGTTTTTTTATGCATACAAATCCTTGCAAAAAAGGAAAAATATGTGGTGAATATTAGGATTCCACTGCCTTTTAGAAAATAAACTTTTTACATGAAAATATATATTTTTTTTAATTTTTAATACTAGCATATTAAAAATATTAAACAAAATTAATTTGATAACTACCGCTCGTATTCGTAAACATTCACTACAACCCTAACCCCTTTCATTTTAATATCTCTATCACATTTGACATTTTTACATGCAAGGTGAATCTTTGAATTTTATATTTTTTTAAGCTACTTTCTGTATTTTAAGCGTAATTTTCCAAGAAATTGCTCGTTAACCGAGGTGATGAAGACCCCATC